>Ga0123342_1000061_pt1 | contig 112361 bp, 46 predicted proteins | sample Turbeawhitnodule_FD_89960 | JGI IMG/M metagenome (GOLD analysis project Ga0123342, IMG submission 89960) | Root nodule microbial communities of legume samples collected from Mexico - Turtle bean Mexico white nodule | ecosystem: Host-associated > Plants > Roots > Nodule | place: Mexico: Nepantla... | reverse complement strand
TCGTTGATGGGCCTTCAACAGTACTTTTGGACTTTCTTCTCACACCTCTTTATTACTTTTACACCCCCTTGTGCAAGTTCCTTATTTAAATTGGGCTTTATTATATTTTTATTATCTTTTCAGATTTCGGTTTAAACCTCTCGGTTTCAACCTTTTTCCCTTGTTTACTCAATGTTGTTCTCGGCCTAAACCTCTCGGTTTTAGCCTACCAGTACATTAAGTTTTCTACGTATTTTTACAAAATATTTGATTGTATTTATATATAAGCCATGCATAAATAAAATTTTCAAAACAAATGTTAAATTAAAAATATGGAGTTTAATTAAACGAAAATAGGAATGAGGTTATATATTCTGTATAAACAAATAGTATACTTACATATTTATATAATTAATATATTAACAAAATTAACAGAACAATATTGAACATAACTAAAAAAAAACACAATTGTCTAAGTGTAATAAAAAAAATCATTAACTCTTCACGACATTTTGAGAGATAAAAGTTCTCAATATTATACGTGGAAAAAAACAAATATGAGAGTTTTTATAATCAAATAATGGATAAATATATGATGTATTTTACTAAAATTGATGGGAGTGTCAAATGTATTTGAATGTCTACTGAATTAAAACGCATTTTACTGGTATAAAAGTTTTTATTAAAGTTTATACTATAAAAAATTATTAAATAAATAAAAATTAATTTAAAAATATTTAATCATTAAATTAAATAAATAAGATAAAAAATAAAATAAATTATTGATATTTAAATTAACTTCTATTATTAATAAATAGTTTGTAAATTGATATATAATTAGTTACCAATGTTTTAGCTATCATATATTATATGTAAATTGGTAATTAAGATCTTGATAGTTAAATAAATACCAATTTAAAAATTATTTATTAATAATAAAAATTATTTAAATATTAATAATTTTATTTAGTTTTTAATAGTATTTAATTTAATTAATATAATTATGAATTATATTATTTCTCTAAAATTGATATTTATTTAATGATTTTTTTTAAAATTCATAATTTAATTACTAAGAAATATTGAATAAATTTAGGTTTAGATTAAGAATTCAAGGAGCTTTTTCATCTTTATTCTTATATTAAGAAATACTTATATTTTATTATATTTTATTAATCTTTGAAAATTCTTATCTAACTATTCTCATATTATTTTCACAATTTTATATGACATTCGAGTTATTTTAAGATATATTTTAAATTAAAATTAAAAAAATCTATAAATAAAAGTTAGAGTTAAATTACTATTTATATTTTTCTAAACTATTGTCAGAGTTGTAGAATATGAAGATTGTTGTAAATTAATGAAATTTGGTTAGAGTTAATATAGTTAGGGCGTAATTACTTACCGTCATTTATAACAAGCAGAAGTATAGATATTAAGTGAGAAAAAGTTTAGAAAGTAATAACAGGTAAATTGAATATTTATATAGTGACTAAAAAAAGGGAGAGACTACAAATATTTGGGACTTGATAATATTATTATGGATAAAGTTTAAACTCTAATAATAAAAAATAACTATTTAATAATTATTTTTAAGGATAAAATATTATATTATATGTTTCTGATATTTTATTGGTTTCACATTATTTTAGAATATAGATAAAAAATAATTTAAATATATATTTATTTTTTAACTGATTAAAATGTCTTTTAAAAATAAAATTATAATAAATTTCTAAATTTCAAAACAGATAATAATATTTTGTATATAATAATTGATTTTTAACTTATTGAAAAAAAATTTAAAATAAAATCATGACAAAGTTCTGAATTTGAAAATGGATAATTTTTTAAATAAAATTATTGATATTATTTTAATAAATTTATTATAGAAATATTATAATAAAATAATAATTTTTTTATATCAAATATCATTTCCATCTTATTACTTGGGTATAAGAAAATGTGAAAATGAATAAGAATGTGAAGTGAGGTTGAGGGTAGGGAAAACTGTTGGTGTGTTTCCTTTGGAAGCGTCAATGGTAAAGTGGTAAAAGTGATGGGGAAGTCGGAGTCATGGGCCAGAGTTGCCAGCTATATCGCATTACTCATTCATTCATATCCCAATCCCACGATTCTCGCTGTTGTAAAGCCACTCTTCCGCACCGTTTCGTTTCGTATCGGGTGGTCTCCACTCTACTCTCCCTCTCCCCAATTGCTTTTTCTTCCCCTATTACGACGTCGCTTTTCCGCTTTTCTCCTGCTTAAGGACTAAGACTATGTATCTATGTATCGCATCTCTTTTTCACCCATTTCCCTTTCCTTTTATTTATTCATTCATATCAAATTAAAATTCTCTGGTGATTGCCAAATCGATTAGGCGTGAACTTGTGTTGTTAAAAAGGGGTTGCACTAGATCGTGCTTTACCAAGAACAACAACCTTTGTGTTTCGTATGTGTGCACTTTGATGAAGAGTGTTGAAATATCTAACAACTTCAAATTTCTTCAGCGGAATGCCCCACGAGGAGGGATGTATTATGTATTTGTTGTGCATATGATACTGGTGTCCATTGACTTTATTCCCTCTCATTAATTTAACATTATATGTTCGATAAGTTAGGTGAGATGTGACAGTGGTTTAGTTTAACACCAATGCTGTCTATAACATACACAAAAGTAACGGAACAAACTGCACACAGCTTCAACACTTTTAATTAATTTATTATGGTCGAAATTATTGAGTGGCAAGGAAGTGTCTGAGGAAGCCGTGTTCTAATTTAAAACTGCAATCTTCCAACACTGTGTTAACAAAAATAAGGACATTGGAATCCTTGGGATTAATACAAGACAAGAGGGATAGAGAAGTTTGATTTTGTCCACCCACCCAATCTTTCCTGTTTCAATCCATCTCCATCACTTTTATTTCCCTCTTTTCTTTTCTTTTCTTTCATTATCTTATTGTTTTGGATTTTTATTTATTTTTTACTGATGGAGTTGCTTAAAGATTTTTAAATTATACTTCTCCATGAAATTATTTTAAATCAAAATGAGTTTTTTTTTTATGTATCAGAATAGGTGTCGCTGAAAGATCTGAGAAAGGAGGCAACATCAGCTACCCCTATCAGGGTTGTGATAAGGATGGGTGCACGTTTTTCTCTTTATTATGTTTTGTCATTAAAATATTTAAGAATTTTATTTATCTCTCAATTTCTTTTAAAAAGTAAAATAAATAATTTAGGATTTCATTATAAAAATAGAAGATAAAAACTGTGGTAAAGGTTAATAATGATTGATATGTGAATAGTAGGAGGTAGGTGGTATGTATGATTATTTGCGTATGGTAGCATTCCCATATACTGTCATCTAATTATGCGGACGGTCGTATCCGGCACTGACCATGACATTCAGAAATATCGCTTTCTTAAAGTAAATATGATGTTTGCACAAAGCATCTTTTTAGGACAGTTTTTCCCCACGATTTTGTCATGTTGTAGAGAGGAACTGTGAGATCAAACAACCCCACAAATATATATCTACCAACGATGTTAATCCCTGAATTAAATTAATAAAAATTATATTTTTACTATTGTGTAAATATTATTTCAAAATATATACATTTTAAAATCTATTGTCATCAGATAATGTTTATCTATCTTTTGTTTTTATTTTTGTGAAAATTAGTCGACCTTGTTCCTTTTGTGTTCCACACTTTTGTTATCCCTTAAATCATACGATGAATGGATATTTCTCAAGTGGAAGAAGGTGTATTATAATTACAAAAATTATATGTGGATTGGTTAACATATTTTTATTTTAGAAAAAGATAAAAAAATTCTTTAATTGTATATAAAAGTTTGTTCATTTTGAGAAAGTTGAGAAAATCTTATTGATCATTTTGTTACATTTAAATAATAAAGTAAAATTCAATTTGTGTTGATCCCCAAAACAATAATAAAAACATCTTAAGATATTGACAATTCAGAAATAGTCATTGTCATCAAGCTCCTTTTTTCTTAATTTTTACATATGATCAATTATTATGCTTCTATATCTTAATATTTTGGGCTATTGTTACTTTTTTTTTTCGAATGACACAATAATGTTGAAATGTCTGTTTTAAACAAAAAAATAAATTACATACTTTTCTTTTATATATATATATATATATATATATATATATATATTTAGCTATTATCTTTGATATTTTGAAGACTAATTTTTAAAAAATATTTTCACATTTCATTGTACAAATCTTAGTTTGTTTACCCTCTTTTCAATCATCATTATTTTCATTGTTAATTGGAGTTGTCTCATTAATTTATTCATTAGGTAAAAAAACATCTATAATGTAATTTAAATTTTAAAAAAAATAAATTTTAAGTTTAATTTAACTTTTTATAAAATCGGTTTATATTTAATCAGGAATTTCTAACATATTCTCTTAACATAATTATATATTTTTGGATAATTCAATAATCTAATAAGAAGTGAGACAATATTCAATTAACATATGAAAACTCTGATGTTTGGATTAGAAAAAAAAATCTTTAAATCATTAGTCCAAAAGGAAAAAAAATACATGTAATATCATAAAGTTTTTCTTACTATTTTTCAATTAAAGCATCACATAAATTATGTGAATAATAAAACTTTACATTAAAGTTCGACATATGTTAAATTCTTAAAGTTATTAATTCACAAGGACACAAATTACATATAATATCATAAATATTTTTGTATTTTTTTCAATTAAAGCACCGTATCAATAATATGAAAAGTTGACATTAAAGTTCCACGTATGTTACCGAGTTAGAATTTAAATTTTGTTTAAAAATATATATTTCTTATGATGTATGTGAGTTCCCTGTCAAAAAGATATTTTGCATGTGTTTTTCCTAAAAGAAGCTAGTTTCTTCTTATTTATTGTAGAACTTTAATAGGATTATATTTAGTAAATTAAATTTATTTTTTTAAAAAGTCCAAAATAAATCAGGTCAAAAATCTAATAGAATGAATGACTTTTTTTATATGAAAATATTGGATTCTCACTAGTATAAAAAAAAATTATGATGATTCTAATGAAGATATAAAATTAGGAGTTATAAAAACTCTACACTTTTTATGTCGGTTGAAAAATTGACATAGTAAGTTTACTTACTATCATTGTTGCCTAGTCATAAAATGTACAAAATATTTGTCATAATATGTCAGACAAAACTTTCTATGACTGATATTACTACAACCGTCATAGAAAATACAACTTACTATGATGGTTCTCATCATAATCGTCATAGTAATTACTACAAGAAAAATACGAATTATATACGAATTTTTACATACGGATTTGACACCATGAATAATATGAATAATATTAATAATATGAATAATATTAATAAACTTTAACCACTACACCACACAAATTTCGTTAGTATTATTATGATTTTTATTATACTTATTATTATTAACAATATTAATATTATAAATAATATTAATAATATAAATAATATTAAAATTATGAATAATAATATTAAAAATATGAATAATATTATTAATAATATGAATAATATTATTAATAATATGAATAATATTATTAATAATATTATTCATATTAATAATAATATTAATAATATTAATAATATGAATAATCTAAATAATATTAATAATATGAATATAATATTAATAATAATTAATAATAATAATAAGTATAAACTATACTAATAATAATAAGTATAATAAAAATTGTGATATGATTAAAGAACTTGTCTGGTCTAGTGGTTAATGCTTCCCTTCGTCACTATAAAAAAACTCGTTGAGTGAGAATTTACTATAACAACAACCAAAACTCTAATGTTTTCAATTAATTGAATTTCATTCAATGACAATTGGCTTGCCTTGCGACCAAATCATTGGAAATTTTTATTTAAACAACTCGACCATCGAATTTGATTCACCTAGCAACCAATACTCTTGGGTTTTCAATTAATTTAATTTCACCCAACGAGAGTTTTGCTCGCCTAACAACTCTACATAATTCAAAAAATTTGCAAAATATAATAAGGAATCCATTTGGTTAAAAATTGATAATTTTATTCATTTCTTATGCCTAACATGAAATATTTTGTTCTAAAATAACAACAACTTAAACAATTTGACTCAATTGAAATATTATACTTTTCAATACTAAAATATACAACATAACTAATTTAAAATCTATTCACTAAAACTATATAAGTTCTATCTCAAACACTTTCAACTCTTTAATATCTCAAGCATACCATACATAGTTGACCAAATTCTCTACAAGAAACATTTAATCATATTACACCATAAACATCTTCAACGTATAACCAAACATTCATCTCAAAATTCAAAATAATTTGAATATTTTCAAACAACACATAGTCCCTACATAAAATCAAATATTGTAACCACATCACCTTCCCATCCAAATCATTTATCATAAGGTGCTATCAAAACTTAACTAACTTCTTTTACATGTTAAAACTTGTTTAGACTTAAACTCAAGCTTCCAACTTCTCTTATCACAGAGCTAAACATCACAAAAGACTTTGATCAATGATCTGAACATACCCTTATGATCCTAAACTAACAAAAGATTCATCTTTGTCCTAGAAAGACCACATGCAAGACCTTTAATCCACATACATACAAAACTTCCCAAAACTAACTCAAGAAAATGGGGCAAAGAAACTTATTCTAAAACAAATTATGATTGGACAGACTTGCTTTGTTCTCTAGCAGAAACCCTAAGGTGAACTCTAATCTATAAAAGGCATAATAGATCTTTCAAAAATCTAGAGAGAAGGTAAATAAGGTAGAGAGGAAGTGTTCTAGATAGATGATGATTTTCATGAAATAAAGTTTGTGTAGTTAAATTTTTATATTTATAAGTTTTATATTTAAATAATAAAATATTGGGTTAAATATGTTTTCGTTTGTGTATTATAACACAAAATTTGTTTTCGTTCTTAGTTCAAACTTTAGACCATCTAAGTGTTTGTAGTATGAAAATGATTGAAATTGACCATTTTGTATGAAAAATTTATTCAATTTGAGGTTTCACTTTATCAACCCACTGAAAATAGTTATAATGACATCTGTATGCAATCAAAATAACAACGATAATAACGAAATAGTTTATTAAAAATTATATTTGTAATGGATACTTATTTTACATAAATAGTTTTGTAAGACATATTTAAAAGATATCTTTAATCATTCCGATAATTAGTATTGTAATGTACTAATTTTAATGTGGATAATTATCTTTCAACAATCAACTCATTAATATTCTGTTACTTATAATAAAATATATTTTTTAAACGTAATTTTAATAAATAAACTAGTTATACCTGACCATACATCTTACATAAAATGCTAATAAAATTGTTTACAAATTTAAGAGTAAAAGAACTGTAAAACCTTAATCAAATTGGTATGTTACAGTAAATTGCATTGGTTGAAGTATAAATTAATACTAAAATATAAGATATGGAGAATTTTGTACTGGTAAAGAGATGAAGAAAACGCTAATTCACTCCTAAAATAATATTAACATCTAATTACATGTTAATTTTTTTAAAAGGGACATGATAAAAAATTAAGTAAAAGCCAAAAGTTTTAATCTTTCACACAAGAAAAAAAATACCAAAAAAGAATATGAGAAACACAAATCACCAACCATAATGAATCCAAAATCATTTAAATAACCCAAGTTAACTTATAGTTTGAACTATTTAAACTAGATAAGTAGATGAGTTTTAATTAAATATCACAAGTAACTCAATTTATTTACAAGTATATATAACAATAACTAAAAAAACATGCAGCTCTAAAAATCCTATGTGAAAGGCATTAAGTTCATCCAATAATATGGAATTTTTTTCGTTACAGTGGAGCCCAACCATCTCCATCTAAGGTGCTAGGGTTCAGTGGAGGGTCATTTTCCTTCGTTTTCTGCAGATTAGTTGGTCATAATACATTATATATGTATCAATCTCTTAACACAAACCACAAAACATTCATAAAAAGTAAGGCATGACTATTTAGATAAGACTGAAGTTAGAATAATATGATTACCATGCCTGCTCTTTTGGAAACAAATCCTATCCCAACTCTAGTAGCAGTTTAGTCACCACTTTGTTTGAAGAATTTCACCTATTGCCAAATTATTTAACTTGAATTGATTGACAGAGTTGTAAAAGGTACCCAATACGGTAATGAAGTTATACCGGATCTAATTAATTCAACTTTCTAGAATCCGAAAAACAACAGCTTAATTTCATAAATAAAACAGTGTTATGATGTTTTTTTTTTACTATAATTTAAAATTTAATTAAATTGTAAGTCATAAATTTAAGTATTTTTAAATTGAGTTCTTATATTTTATTGGGTATTTCATTTTTTTTTTTACTTTTTCAATTAAGTTGTTGTCATTTAACTTTTTCATTAAATGAGGTGATGTGACTATTATTTTTTCTCTTTAAATTGTGTCTTCATGTATTAAAAGTGTGAAATATTGTAGTTAATATGATATTATAGTGGTTAAAATCACAAGTGACTTTTATTCTGATTAGGTTCTTTATAAAAAAAAAAAACAAGAAATACAAGAATAAGATTGAAAAAAAACACTTTTATTAACTTGAAGGTTCTATACACAAAGTGTAATTATAATACAACATATTGTTTAAGCCCAAAACGGTCTCTATATATAAGATCTAAACAAAAGTAATAACTCAACAGTTCAAAATAAAATTGTTAAGACAATTACAATAAACATGTCTTAAACGATCTAACTCGTCTCAACACTATAGAATATCTCTAATAGACAATAGTTTTCTACAACTTTTCATGAGAGGGTCTAAGCATCTGATTAAGATCTTTAGGACACTATCTATTCACATGATTTAGAGTTAATCATCACAGTTCTCCATCTTGACTCCAAATCATAGAAGAACTTCCAAAATCATCTTCCTTTGTCCTCAAATGAAAATTAATCAGTTTTAGACATTATATGAACTTTGATCTTGGTAAGGACTTTGTAAACACGTCTACTGGATTTTTCTCTGAGGTCATCTTCTCGATCTTGATCCCCACAAACTCAACAATGTCTCTCATGAAGTCCAGTCTAATGTCGTTTCATTCTCTCATGGTATTTTGATGGATCAGTTAGATGTATGACACTTTGACTATCGTAGTGAACAATCACACAGTCTTGCACAATACCTAGCTCTCCAATTAGTAAAAATTGAAGTGTAAATAAAAAATGATAAAAGTATATATTTTATGATGAACAAAGCTTAAAAAAATATTGAAAATGAAATAAGAAAGTAAGACCCATTTAAAGTAAAATCAATATTCTTTCCATTAAAGAGGTCATTTATCTTCCTAATTTTCACTTCAAGTCCATTAACATATTTAATAATATAAGATTTTTTATATGGAAAGACTCGTAATAAATTAACGAAAGAAAATGTTTGATTATGAATTGTACTTGCCCATCTCTAGATCGGGATAGTCAATAGTTAGGAATGATTGTCCATAACTAAGTTGTTACTTGTCATTAATGATTATCATAAGTAAAATGGCCTAACCAGTGAACCTTAAATGATGAACGGTTATTTATGAAACATTAAATAACAATTACACGACAAATTTAATTGATTCATAACGATCAACTCAGAAGATACTACCTGATTAATCAATATAAATAAACACTCTTCAATAAGTATAATTTATCTTATATTATATTATTAATTAACTCTTGTACGATTAAAGAACTTATCATCTTTGTGCTCCTAGTGACTCAAGCATTGGAGAGTCTTTTTCAGGTGGACTTCCCCCTCTCATAACTGAAAGCTCGTTCCTTGGAGAACATCCTCTCTTCACCAAATTACACTCCTCAAATTTATTCACATAAATCATCCTTAATTTGATTTTTAAAATAGTTGTAGTTTTGGACAAGATTTTGAAACAGTCTTTAACTGATTTAATATATGAAATATAATTAATTTAACTAATTAGATTTTCACAGTTTTCATGTAAGTAAATGTAGGTATAATAATAATAATAATATTGTTATTATTATGATGAAAAAAATAAAAAATAAAATGTGGTTTTGATTTTGCTTCCTACCCATTGAAGCCGCCCAACTAAGTAATGGTTTCTATTTTTCAACGGTCACTTATTGGACAGCTGTTTTTTTTGCTTGGGGCGTGCAAAGTTCAGTGTGAATGCCAACATAAACTTTCGGCTCTTCCTAGTTTTCTTGTTTTCTTTTGTTTGGAACGTAGGGTAGGGTCTACTTCAAATGCCTCTTCTTTAGGTTCACTTTTTTTTCCTTTCTAGCTCCCTAGACCTACCAATTACCATATAATTACACTTAATTACTTCCCTTGTGTACATTTTATCACCACACATTCTTTTAAAATAATTCAACTCATGTTCAATTTATATATATATATATATATATATATATATATAATACTTGTTTTTCACGTGTTGTTTTACTAGTATAGTTAATTTAATAAAAATAAATAAATTTTATTAATAATAACCAATGTATATTATTAACTCATGATATAAAATGAAGTATGATACATATAGTTTCATAACATATATATATGTCCATGATATGTGTAATATTCAACAATTAAAAAAGCATCTGTTAAAACATAATGTTTTTCTATCCATTCTTAGAAAGAAATTGAAAAATACATTCCTACACCTAAAAATTGAATTATTGTAATTAGTCAAACTAATATCAACGTCAATCAATTCTTCCATTCATATTTCATTATTTTGTATAGCTGAGACAGTTTGCTATTAATAAAAACAAAAAAACAACTATAGTACTGCTATTATATAATGATTACAAAGTATTACAATTTTAATAAAGTATGCTTTTTTTCAAATAAGTCTATTTTTTATTTTTTTTAAAGTGTTTATTTTTATTTATTATATCTTGTTCTTGTTTACGTAGATAAAATATAATATTTAATAAATTAATCAACTAAAAAAGTACAAGAAGAAATATATGTATATTAAAATTATTATGACGATAAATTAAAAAAAACATAATTCAATGATAATAACTAAGATGTTAATATCATTTCAAGCAAACTATTTATCATATGAATTAGATGTAAATTTTTCTATTTGCTTTTAGAAAAAATATTTCATTCCACATGTTATATTTTGTATATAACTTTCATGTATAAAAGAAAATGAAAACATATTTAAGTAAAATAAAATTTTGAATAATTTATTTAAGTTATAAAATAATAAATAAGAATGGAACAGTGATAACTAATTAAATATCAATTAAAAAATAATTTAAATATTAATAAATTTTTAATATTTAAAATAATATTTAATTTAATCAATATAATAATTATTTATTTATGTTTTTAATATTAATTTTTATTTAATCTTTTTTTACTAGTGTTAATTGAGATCAAGCCCATCTTATGATCTATCTTAATAGAATATTAATATTTAAAATTCACACTATGTTCACGCTTTAAACTTTAAATTGCTATCTAGTTTATTCTTAGGTTTTATGTGTCAAGATAGAGTTAAAATGCTAAATGAAAAGAAGGGTTATTGTCATTGATTGATTTATCTTAATTTTTAAATTATTTTTTCTTACAACTTTAATAAGCTGGAAGATTAAATTCGTAATTAAATTTTTATAATAACTTAAATTGTATATTTATAAAACTGTAAAGATAAAAATAAATATATTTTTTTTACTAATTTGTTTTACTTTGACTTCTTTAGTAAGTGTTTGAGAATTGTCATCAAAATTTGTCATAAATTACTTATGTGGTCCTCATTTTATTATTAATGACAGCGACTGCTAGCGGTTGAGTTTCTCCTTTTCTCCATGTTTGTTTTTACTTTATTATTATTTCTGGCTTTGCCCAACGGATTACTATTGGTCCAAATTAGAAGATAAGATCGTTCGTTTTATTCATTTTAATGAGATTAAGTCTAAACTGCAAGTTTAAATCTGTCCAACTAATTAACATCATTTCAATTTAAATAACGACATAACATGTGTCGCTGTCATTGCTCCTAATCAACTAAAATACGCAAACAAGTTAACAGCAGCTATGTGCCGACCAAAATAATCATAATTAGGGGTTTTCTTTTTCTCAATATATAATACACGGATTCAATTAATGTTCTAGACTTTCATAATCTTACAGAAAGAATATTTTTTTTTAAAGTTGATTATTCAAGCATAACCAACGAAATTAAAACACTAAATATATTAATGATATAAAAAGTAATCAAAACGAAAAATACTTCTTATAATTGAATAAAAATACTCAAAAATAATATATATTTTATTAATATAAAGAATAATTTTTAAAATATATAAATGTAAGATAAATTCAATATTAGTAATTGTATTAACTATTTTTCTTAACATGATAAATTATTTTTTTCATTCTCATCAAATATGTAAAATATGTAGTATGTTATATATTGGTCCAATGTATCAAAAAAAAGTTAAGGTATTATTTGTGGTATTATGTGTGGTATGTACGTGGAAACAAACATTTTTGTCTTTTATTTTTTATATAGGAAAAGAATAAATAAAATTGTTCAATTGATGTATAAAAGGGTTAAATGTGTTTTTTTTTTTTGAACTTTTATAAAAAATTATAATACTAGTGTATCATTATATTTTATAAAGTCATGTAAAATATTCTTGTTAACAACACTATTAATGAATTCGTTATGTGATTAATGAAGTTTTAGCATGGACTCTAGTATAAGGTTTATGTAGATGTGTGAGGTTTGTGGCTTTACTTGGAGTTTCATATTGAAGAGTGGTGCCATTCTTCTTCACTTGGAACCTCAACATCCAAAGAGATTTGACCTTTTTCTTCAATCGATATCTTCATATTGTAGAGGTCTTTTATTATTCTTCAATTGGTACCTCCACTCCATAAGTTTTTCGTTTTCAAATAGTAACTCCACCTTGGTTTCTTCTTCTTCTTTATCTTCTCGGTTTCCCAAACGAAAGGTTAACATGCTAAAAAAGTTGTTAGGTTAAATAATGAAATCCCAATGTTTTTCATCTTGATCTATGTGGAAGACTTGCAAATCAAAATATTTAGCAACATCATCATCTTCATCTTTACATTTTTACCAAATTTGTGTGGTTGTGAGAAAAGATTGTTGCTTCTAAAAGCAAACACCTTCAAGAAAAGGAAGAATGTTTTGGCTATGTAGAAAGTGGGGAATAAGAAAATATAATATTGTTATTGAATTTAATCCATATAGTTTTGGTTGTAATAATTTTTGTTAATGATTTGTTGTTTTGATTGTAAACTCATTCCCGTTAAAGACCATTTCTTACAATAATACAACCATGAATAAAAACTTTCAAATCTTGGTTCTAAGTTTTGATTAGGTTAGTTAAGTATAATAGTTCTTGAACTTACCTTTCTTAGTTCAACCATATAATCAAATAATAGTGAATACTATTGCTGATAAGCATAAATTTCTACTTTCTCATTTATATTTTCTGCATGAGTCAATTCCACATCATCTCTATCCATACATAATTGTTTGAAATCTTTATTCACCCTTACTTTTTTAGGTTTTTATTACAGTTTCACCTTAAAATCATACTTCAAGTCCTAAACAACTTATTTACAAATATTTATTTCAAATATTTCAATTAAAAAAATAAAACTCTACGAACAATAAAATAACATAATTACAAAAAATATTAATAACACACATTTATGTATCGTGGTTAAAAAAATAATTAATACTCATTAATCTTTGACCAAACCACGATATAATTATAAAGAAATAAAGTATTAATATTTTATGTGTCACACAAACTATCGTAAAGATTTTTTTTCTCTTTGAAATTTTTGTTTTGTGTCCAAATTAAAGTCGACTTTACCAATGCTTGTTTGTTTCTTTTTGTTTGTTTAACATGGGTTGACCAACACAAATATTTGTGTTCCTCTCTTAGGCTGATAAATCTTTAGTAGCTTATATGACTTTCTTGTAGTATTTTGAGTTTATTAATTAGTTTAAATAGTACTTTTACTAAAAACAAAAGTATATTATTAGTATAGCTTTGAGGTCATATTCGGAGGAAAAATAAATTTTTAGTTGATTGTTTCTAAGAATGTGCCATCTGGTTTCAAATCATAATTAATACCTAAATAAAAAATTTGTTTGATTGATTCAATTTAAATCTGACTATATTAAAACATTAAAATAAGTAAATTGGTTTTGTATTGATATTTCCTTTTTTATGTGGTAAAATAAGTTGATGTAATGATTTAAAAGTCATAAGTGAATTTAACTTATGTTTATTTTTAATTTAATTAATTATATGTTTTAGGTAGTTTGTGATTTATACGAATAGAGCAAATAGAAAATAAAATAACATTTTTTTAAGTCAGAATGGAAAATAAATAGAATGAAGGGTGAGTTTATTAAACACTGGGGTTACAGATAGGAATTGAGAATTTTCTTTGTTTACCAAAATATCATGAGACTCTTTCTTCGTGTTTTTCTTTTCTTCTTTTTAAACGTTCCTTCCTTATTCCCTTCTAAGTCCGAAAACCACACCCTCTCCTTTGCATGGTAAAATGAGTTTGTATTCTAGTAAAAAAAAACGTATGGAACATATTTTTGTGAGGATTGGACTAATTTCTTCCTTTTTTTTCATTTTATTATATTTTTGCATGCATGCTTGGGGTTTGATGAAAGAAGATAGGTTTTTGTGAAATTAAACTTACTTTTAGAGCATTTGATGACTATGAAGTGATTGAAGGAATTCTTAGGGTGAATTGGTAGTTTTGCTTGTGGATCAAATTGAAAATTTTGATTAATTTATTAGATTTGAGCCCTTGTGAATTTTAAGAATGATTGCATGTGTTCAGTTTTTTGAAGTTAATGATAGAATGAGTTGATATTTATATCTTAGAAATTCATCTTTGGAGTTCACACTTTATTACTGGGTGAATTTCTCAATGGAATGTTTCATTGGTGTATATAATAAGGGTGTTGGTTACGGTTCTTAGTTTGATTGATTGTGCTACGGACGGAACAACAGGAAAAAATATGTAAGGTGCAGGAAGAAACTTCCTATGGAACTAAAGGCCCCAGAACTTAAATTCTAATGGATACAAACTTCTTTTAGTGGGAGGCCCAAATAGTTCATTAAACAGTAAGAGACTGACACGGGAGTAAACGTGGTAAGAGTAAGAGACGGACACGTGTTTAACTCCCAAAAGATAAAAAAAAATCGGATGAGTATGAATATACTGGTGAGGTTTCCGCTGCCACCAGTGATCATAAGTGGGCGAAACAGAATTACCATCCCGAGAGCAAAGTCGATTGAATCATCGCCGCTCATGGATCAGCCGAAGAAGGTAATTGTCTGCGGCGGGGGAGTCATAGGAGTTTGCACCGCTTACTTTATGGCGGCGAAGGGAGCCGCCGTCACGCTCATCGAGATGTCTGACGTGGCATGCGCTGCTTCTGGAAAGGCCGGCGGATTCCTCGCCTACGATTGGTGCGACGGAGGACCGTTGGAGGAGCTAGCTCGCGTGAGCTTCAATCTCCACCGTTCACTCTCGGAAGAACTAGACGGTGCCCGATCGTACGGTTACAGAGCCCTCACCACTCTGAGCCTCACCGTAAAGGAATCCGAGGGCTCTACTGCTTCAAGGTTCTTGCCCTCTTGGATTGACGGGCCAGCTCGCAGTCCTAAAACGATTGGAACCCCCGAAACGACGGCGCAGGTGCACCCGCAGCTCTTCACCCGCACGCTCATTGACAGAGCCGTTGAGAAGTATGGGTTGAAGGTGGAGATTGCGAAATTGGAACGGGTGGAAGTGGAAGAAGGACGAGTTGGATCAGTTGTGGTGGAGGGAGGGCGAGTGTTGGACGCGGACGCTGTAGTGTTGGCAATGGGCCCTTGGTCCAGTAAGTTAACTTTGTTATCATCGGTGTTTAGAGTGTATGGGCTTAAGGCCCATAGCATTGTTTTGGATCCCAGAGATGGCAGTTCCATAACCCCGCACGCTCTCTTTCTCAGTTATTATTCCTCCGAAAGAGGAGGAGCACTTGACCCTGAAATATACCCTCGCCCCACAGGTAAATGCCAATATTTATATATGTATGTATCTGATTTGATGATATAAGTAGTAGATGTGGGATTTGGAGGTTAGAGTTGTTGTGTTTTATTTTCAGGAGAGGTGTATGTGTGTGGGATGTCGAAGGAGGAAGAGGTGCCGGATGATCCTGCGGAGATAAAGGGAAACCCTGAATCGATTGCGATGCTTAAGAGAGTGGCTAAGAGTGTGTCAAGCCATCTTGGGGAAGGAGAGGCAGTTGTGAAAGCAGAGCAAGCTTGCTTCTTGCCGTGCACTGATGATGGGATGCCAGTGATAGGAGAGGTTCCAGGGGTGAAGGGCTGTTACGTTGCAACAGGGCACAATTGTTGGGGTATTCTCAATGCTCCTGCCACTGGAGCTGCACTTGCTGAACTTCTTCTTCATGGACATTCCACCATTGTTGATCTTAAGCGCTTTAGTCCCTCCAGATTCCTTCTGCCTACAAACTCTTAGTTGTGTTTGGATTGAGGAGAGTATTTGGTTGAGTGGATTTGTAGGTTGTGTTTGGATTGAAGAGAGTATTTCATTGAGTGGATTTGTAGGTTGTGTTTGGATTGAGGAGAGTATTTCGTTGAGTGGATTTGTAGTGATTTGAGAGAAAATTGTAAAGAAAGTCAGTTTGATTGTGAAGAGGATAGAGGATATGAGTGAGGGGATTTGTAGTGATTTGAGAGGAAAGTGGAAAGAGGTTGAGGTTGTTTGGATTGAAGAATATTAGAGTTTACCTGGATTTGTAGTGAAAGTGTAAAGAAAGGGAGGTTGTTTGGATTGAAATATATTAGAGTGAATTTGTGTGAAAATATTGAAATTGGTGTGTTCTAACAGAATTTTTATTTTTTTTTAAATGTATAAAATGTAAATTTATAAATTTATATTTTTAAAAAAAATATTTAAATAATAAAATATGAGATGTTTTGATGTTAATTTTTAATTAATTAAAATTTTATAAATATATATAAAAAATGTTTTCATAAAATTAAATTAAATAAAAATAAAAATTAATTATTATTAATTGTTAATATTATTATTTAATAAATTTATTTTAATTATTATTAAGTATTAATTTTTATTTTTATTTATTTATATTTTTATTATTATTTTATTTACTATTATTATTTATAATTTTATTATTTTTTATATATTATTTCTATTTTAAATTTAAAAAATTAAGGGTAGTTTAGAATTTTGCAATTATATGATGTATTTTTTCATGTTTGTCTTTCTTTGCTAGGCAGAAGATGGCCAATCTGGGTAATTGAATGGAAGCTAAAAAAAAATCCATGCATTTTGTGGAAGTGTAATTGAATGGAAACCAAAAAAAATCCATGAATTTAGTGTTCACTCGGATTGAAACAGAGCATTAATGCTCTTACACGATCACTATTCTCAACTCATCCCCACTTTTATTAACTTCACATAAAGCAATCAAAAACATTTTTATACACTTTTATCTTTTTATCAAAAAATTTAAAAATAAAAAAGTGTTTTTAATAAAATATTAGACAAAATATAAAATGTTAAAATAATTTTTAAAATTAAATAAATTAAAAATTATTAAAATATTAATATTTAGTAGGATGTAAAGTGGAGCAATGAGTTTCAAACCATCATTTTCCATTGTTTAATATAAGTTTTTTACTTTATCTCATTCATTTTCATGTTTTCTTTAAATTGTTTAGATATCTTCAAATTTCAATTTGATTATTATTTTCAGTACTAGTTGTAAGATTTTTATGCATGCTAATTTTATAGGCTAAATCACCATCTTTTTTTTACCATGTGAGACTTGAAAGAATAAAAAAAAATCGATTTCCCCCTTTAATAACAAAGTATTTTAATTTAATGAGTTATAATTATATTGACAAAATAATTATAATTATAATTATATATATATATTTTGTAAAATGACCTTTAACACTTAGTTGTTGGTGTGGATGTAGATTGTAGTTGGCGACCGAATCACGCTAAATATTGTGTTATTTATTTTCTGCAATTAATTCGTGATTGTATATTGTTTTACGTGCGTTTTTACTATCACATAATTTAAAAATAGTTTTCATTATTTTAATAATATTTACTTATTAAATAGATTTAACTATCTTATCTTGTTGATAGCCAAGAACTTATATCATAATACTATAAATACTGACAAAAAAATATAATATTATCTATATTATATTTATATTGATTAGGTCTGTACAATCTCATAATTTCTAGATGTCCAGATACCAATCTGTATGAAATGTCTTAAGATAAAGAGATAACTAATATACGATAAATCAAAAAATATTATTTAATTATAATTATGTATATTAATTATGATCATCTAACAAAATAAAGATATGTCAAATAATCTTTTACACATATTTTGAAAAAAAAAATGTTCAAAAGAAGACAGACAGAATAAAGATATTTGGAATAATTTTTTACGCATACATTTCTCAAAAAAACCCAAAAGAAGGAAAATGAAAAAAAAAAAATCCAAAAGAAGGAAAACGAAAAAATGTCAAGAGAAGAAAAACATGAATGAGAGAAATCAATTGTTGACCAGTATTCTTTCATCCCCTTAAGTTAGGAAAAACAATATTATTTATATTTAGTTATTGTTTCATCCCTTAGAAAAACAATATTATTTATATTACTGATGTGGAAAGTTTAGAAGGCTTTTTAAATATCTAAAATTTGACTTTTCAAAGTCTAGAATTTAGAAAATTCTTGAAATGCCTAACTTGAAATATTGCAGATTAGAGCTTACACTCTTGTGGAGTAAATATTAAATGATAATAAAGAAATCTTATACTATAAACATATTCTAATTAAATTATACCCACAAAATAAGTTTTTAAATTCCACAAACCCAAGTTTTGTCAAACATCAACTATTGTTATAAAACAATTTTGTTCGAGTTTTACAGGATCACTGTAAGTAATAATGTTTCCCTTTAAATATTTAATTGAGTTGCAGGTCTTTGGATACTAAAACTTGAAATAACTAATTAACTAGTAACATAGAGATGATATCTAATCTCAAGTAATGTTGACTTCGTTGATTTGCATGTTTTTTTTTTATCAAAATCCAATTAAATGAAATAAAAAAGAAATCTGATTTTAATTGAATATAAAGAATTTAGTTGATATGTTAGATTTTCTTCTGTAGTAAAAGTTGGTCCAACATTTAGAAGTTACATTACATTTGTTACAAAAGTTAGGTTATCGTATTCATATATAAGAAAACCAACACTGACCGAACGTAACAATTTGATTTGGAGTAGAAAAAGAAATGAAGATAGAATCTATTTCTTGAAAATTAGCAAATGAATTAACAGAGAGCACAATTACAACACACAGCATTGAATCAAATACCAAAACCTATTAGTCAATGATAAGTACACTGTTATTTTTTTCTTTCTACAAAAAACATTGGGGGAAATCATTATTCAGACGCTATAATAATAAGAGAAGGAAGAAGAGGAGGATGAGATCTTTTCAAGAAGTTGTAACACCTCTTTCATTGGAGGCCTTTTCAGTGGAACGCTGGACACACAACTATACCCTAGCTTGAAGTAGGCCAAGAGGGCCTCCTCTCTACCCTCCATGTCGGCCCGGATAGCCATATCAACCATACGCAAGGCCCGGTTCTTATCCTCCATCAAAAGCCCAGGCCCTTGGCCCATCTCATCCAAAACCACAATCTTCCCCGTTAGCAGCTCAAGAAACATGACCCCAAAAGAGTACACGTCCCACTTGGGGTGAGGCTTCAGGTTCCTGAGCGACTCGGGAGCATGGTAAGGAGACAAGCCCATCAAGGAGCTAGGGCTCGGGCTCGGGCTCGGGCTGGGCCCGTACGTAGTGTCTTGGAAACTGTCCCGCGAGGCCGTGGATCTCTTGCTCCCAAAAATACGCGCCGATCCGCCAGCCTTATAACTGGTGTCCCCCGTCACTATCCTCTCAAGCCCAAAGTCTCCGATTTTGGGCTCCATGTCATTGCCTAACAGAATATTGCTAGGCTTCAAGTTTCCATGCACGTGTTTCTTCTCGTGGAGGTAAGTCAGCCCACGTGCCACCCCTTTCGCTATCTTCAGCCTGATCTCCCACGGTAAATGAGTCGGCGAGGAGCCCACCTTCCCTGATTACATTCCAACACACAATTTTTTACTTCATCATCAATACCCTAGCATTGACCAAAGTTGGTGCACCAAATACATTGAAAAAACATTGAAACCCAAAAAATTAAATTATTTTGGTAGCTAGTTAATGGTGCAGGCAATGTTAATGAACATGACTTACTGTAACGAACATTGGCAAGGCATCCGTTTGGAACGAAATCATAGATGATGAGCTTCTCATGGTGTCCCCAGTAGAAGCCTCGAACGCGAACCAGATTAGGGTGGACCAGTTTAGCAATAAGTCGAACCTGGTTCTGGAAATCCTTGAAACGCTCCACGCCGCTCTCCCCAATTCTCCGAACCGCCAAGGACATACCATCATCCAAGACAGCCTTGTACATTATGCTTGACCCCGTCGCACCCAATATGTACACAGAAGCCTTCAGCAGCGTTTCCAGTTCAAGCTCTCGTTCACCATCCACAATCACAAGACTCCCCGTTTTCTCCTCCTGTTGCGGACCCTTCTGCTTCTGCTCCTCCACCTCACTTTCGCAGCTGCTTCCTGTCTCCGAACACTCTTCCTCTTCCGCTCTTTTACTCAAACACCACCACCTCATTAACCTTCTACACGCCCACGAACTTTCACTCCCACTCTTCGCAACCGCCTCCTCCTTCTTTTTCTTCAACCGGTACACCTGCACGAATATCATGCCCAGGATCGCAATCCCAATTACGTCTCCCAAAACGATTCCTATAACCGTTCCTCGTTTCAGACCACTCTCTTTTTTCCCCCTCGGCGCCGCCGAAGAATCAAACGTCCGCGGGATTGCCGCGATTGCAGGAGGAGATATAGGTGCAGAAACTTTCGGTTTAGAGGACGACGAAGAAGGAACTGGACACACATTCTTCGTTTGTTCACCACACAAGTTAACGTTACCGGAGAACGAGTCCCAGTTCTGATGCAAAAACACAGCGGAGTGGGGAACTTGTCCGGTGAAATTGTTGAACGAGAGATCGACGGTGGCGTTCCCCGGAATGTTTGCTGCGAACTCCTTCGGGATTTCCCCGAAAAATCTGTTGTAGGAGATGTTTAGGTAACGCATGGCGTCTCCGCCGAAATCCGCGGGAAGAGTCCCGTTGAACAGGTTTGAAGACAGATCCAAAACCTGCAACGTTCTCAACCCGCTGGGAAGAAAACCGTACAAGTAATTGTTCTTGAAGGAAGCCAGAGTTAGGTTGTGCATGTTGGACAAATCGTGAGGCAGTTTTCCCGCCAAAGCATTGTCGGAGAGGTTTAGGCATTGAAGATTCCGAAGCTGCGGTATGGAGTCCGGAACCTCCCCTGTTATTAAATTGTTAGACAGGTTGAGGGACCTAAGCTCGGAGGCTTGGGACAGCGAAGAAGGAAGAGAGCCGTTGAGGGAGTTGTTGGAAAGGTCTAGAACTTGAAGGTGCTCAATGGATCCCAGATCGGAGGGAATTGAGCCGAAAAGCTGAGAATTGGGAAGCGACAACGATGTGACGCGGTACTCGGTATTGTTCGTCGCTGCTACAGTGGAACAGGAAACGCCGTTCCACGAACACGGCGTCTCGTCAGCGTAGTTCCAGTTTGCGAGGACGTAAAGTGGGTCGCTGAAGACAGCGTACTTGAAAGAAAGCAACAGAACGCCGTCTCTAGTGAGGCCACAGCAGTGGTTAACAGTGAGGAGAAGAAGCAGTGAAATTATAAGAGTTTCACAGAAGAGACTCATGACTTTACACAGTAATCCCACATTGCTAACTGAGGGAGAAAGAGGAGGAAAAGGTGTAACGGGGATTTATTGCGATGGGACAGAAGGCCATGTGGATAGATGGATTATAAAAAAATGGTTGAAGGACATACACAGCTCACCAAAAACCAAACCTCTTACAAATATGCTCTCTCTGCACCTACACTGCTACCATTTATGGTTGAACTCCAAATAGTTAATTGCTTAATTGCAATCTTTTCTCTCTCTCTCTCTTTCCCTAGTACTCTACTTGTAAAGCGATGCCTGTGTATAGCATCTTTTTCTACTACTACTAGACATGCAGGTGAAGTTGGAAATTTTGTTATTTGCAAACTCTTTGTGAGTGATTGACTTCACAAGCCCCCCAATGATCCAATCCCTGTGTCAACATAATTACGTCTTCCTCTGTTTAGTATTAAATATTCCTCTTAATTGAAGCTTTTCCAATACAAAATTTGGCTACTTTATTCTACCTAAACGGACAACCTGTCATTTGTTTTTTCTTCTTTATTGCTGTTTTAGTTAAGGAATGGCAGAAATTAAAACAATTAAGTCTATCTTTTCCCACTGTATACCATCATTTTCACCTTCGCCAAAAAAGACCGAGAACCAATAGAAAAATGTTTTTAAAAAGAGAAACAGAAATAACAACAGTATCTTTCTTCAGTGTAATAATTTATGTATCGGAAAAACATATAGCTATGTTTCATGCCATTATTGAAGGTCCCAAAACATAATCCTACCATCCGTCGCAACGTCGTCGTCGTTATTAGATTAATTAATTCAAGTGAAAAAAAAAGGAAAAATTTGATCTGAATTCAATGTCCCCAATTTTAAATTTGACTGGCGGTCACGAATAATAGGTTTGTGATGGCATGCATGAAGGACCATTCCGCATTGAATTTGATTACCGCGAGAACCAGAAGATATGGCCCCATTAATTAGCTAGCTAGGGACAGTAAATGCATAGTACCATATCAAATCACCACGGGAACGGTCTTGTTTTTTCTTATAATTCTCCATCAACCATATTCCATAACCTTGATGAACATTGCTCACAGATAATTCTTCACTGCCACTAAAATCAAAATAAAATAATATTCTATAGCACAACAAGTCTAAGGAAGAGCCACACTTATTTTGACGGTGGACAAAAAATCAGAACGGACCCTCGTTTCTCTCTGTATACACATCTTTTGGGCTTGCAGGGTAGTACAGAACAGCTTATTCGTTTCAGACTAAAAACATTGATGATCGGGTTTCAGATCACACATGGGAACGCATTATATATCACCTAAACTGTAACCTTGTTCTTTATTAGCTTGGCTCCTGCATTTTTAACATTTGTTGGCAGCTTTACTCACCTCTAATTTAAAAATCCATAAAGGTGCCAAAGTAGACATTTAATTTACCCTTTTAAAAATTAATCAAACGCAAGATTCAAAAGGTCTTGTACCTGCTTTAAATGGTGGAAAATTCACAAACATGATCTAGACTAAAGTTTGTGCGACTTTTACTTTCTGGCCCTATTAATAGTAAAAGCTCCTTTAATTGTTTTTCATTAAGATCAACCCTTTTATTCTTTGCTAAAGATAAAAGGTTAAAAGGGAACTTAAAGCATATACGTTTCGCTTTTTCTTTAATACATATATTCTCTTTCCATATAGAAAAAAGATGCAAGGAGCTACTTAGAAAGGAGAAGGTTGGAGAGATGGCAGATCAACAACAAAATTGCTTCAAGAAAGATTACATTATGGACGCTTAATAAGATGAACCAAACCAACGGTTAATTTGAAATTGTGAGTCCTTGTTAACTAAAACAAGCACCCCCACTATACTCCACTAAACTATGAAAGTAACGTCTACATATATGCTTATGCTTATGCTTATGCTCAACCAACCCCATCCAAGACTCAAGCAAAGATTAGTAAACATTATTAGTAATCTACGCACCAACTCCATACTAACAGAAAACAAAGTAAAAGAGAATGAAAAAAAGGCTTGCAAATTGATTTATGTCCATCACATTACTTGAATTTTTCATTCAAGACACGCGTAGGTGATCTCAAACTTTGTGAAAAGATTGTGCCCCCTATGCCTTTAAGTTGGTGACAATGATTAAGGGCCAAAAAGAAATTTGACTGTTCATTGATGGATATAACACTTTACTGATCAGTGGCGCCTTGCAACATAATGTTTGTTTTTACCTTTTCTTCATCAACGTGGAGCAAAAAGAATGCTTGTTCCTTTGAACTCCCAGGCCTTTCATTTACATCTTGGCTTCCCCCAATCAACGGATCGTGTTTCTTCCTTATCAAACAAGTTAGGTCGTTGAATCTTCAAACTCCTTGACATTTTGTTCAGTTGATCAGCAACCAACAGATAATGAAAAGAGAGAGAATGAAAATGAATAGTTGAATTGGCCGGAGTGAAGGAGAATGAATGAAGAAAGTAGGGTCAAAACTTGTGAACTAAGCTAAAAGGGTCGATCGAAGCAATACTGAAACCAGTTAACGTGGCATGACCTAGTCCAAAGTCTTAACAAATATTAAACAATACTTGTGATTGTTCACTTGGATTCAACACCTTAGTGGCTACTTCTAAACACCAGGCTGACCAAAGCTTGTTTCCCACTGGCAATTTGTCTCTGTGCTTTGTTTAACATTAATTCAGATTTTATGACTTCACCCACACATGCATGCAAAATCTAAGTTGTGAACATATGCATTTCTTTACTTCAGCCAAGTTCAATACAAGATATATAGGATTCAGATATTGGGTTGGAAAATTTGAGTCCAAATTATTATATGGGATAAGATCCAGTAATTTTGAAAAATATTATGGTTCTCTAGTGCCACCTACTAATTATAAATAATAATAATTTGTAATAACTCCCAGAATTCCGACACAGATGCTTGCAGAAGAAGCTTGCACATGGTGGACATGGTGACCTTATTGATCAGCGCGTGGCACCGTGCAATTGGTGTATTATAAATTTGGGGTTTACTCAGTTAATTATGGGCAATTATTATTATTAAATGTGAAAATAGTTGTCCTTAAATAATTCTGCACACACTATATGTAGCTTCCCTTCCTTTTTATAAATGTTATCCTTAAATATCACTCAGACTTCTTTGCTAGACTAGCTCATATATTTTGATTCCTCCTTACCTACCATTTATTGATGAATTGTGGGTTTTTTTTACTACCATTTATTACAAATTTTTGTAAATCGTGTTAATATAATACAATTTCATATGAAAAAGTGGTATCAAGTTCACAGGAGTATATTCATATTATAAATTATTATTTTTTATTATTATTATTTTTTTTAAAATAAATATATATTATAATTATTTAATTATAATTAAAATTGAGTAGTAAGTTATGAAATATTTGAAATTAATTTGATGATAAAAAATTTATAAAGGAATATTTGTTGTTGGTTAATTTAGGTTGTTAGTTGAATGAAATAAATGAAGGCATAAATACACAGGTAAAGAAAATGAAGAAATTAATAATCAAAGTTGAAATTGAATTTTATTATTAAGCTTGTTTGTTTGGATTCTTCAAATAAAAGCTTGAATTCTAATAAAGAATAACACTTAAAGTACCTCTAAAAAACTGTATTAAATTCTCTTGGAAGATAAAATGTGATTCTTTGTTACCCGTAGAGATGAGAAGATCAATGGTTATCTCCAGTGACAGCGTTGCATGGTGTCTCTGTACTCATACGATATTTTCTCTCTCAGTTTATTGAAACTCTGGGTTTTTTTTACCACAATGAGGTTGTCTCACCCACTTTAATCAATGCACTAAATTCATTTCTTTCACATGCAATGGTCACGAGTTGGCAGGTTCTTCCTTTGTCTTCATTCATGTACAGTGAAGGAAGGACATTCAATTTCCAAAGTGCACTGCATGACAGCTTTAAAGTACATCTAATATTCACTTACAAGCGTGCTTCAAAATAGCGTTGCAAGATAGTCCTTTTGTTGACCAATTTTGACCCATTGAATGAAGGGAAAAAATCAAGCACATTTGTTGGCATGAATGAGGCTCAGATGCAATTAAATAGCAACCTAAACTCCTTTGTCATACCACACTGTTGCCAAAACACTCGAAAAAAGAGAAATTTTATTATTAATTGCACCTCTAACCTACTTGTACCCACAGTGTTGAAGGAATCCATCTTTCAGTTCAATTTTGTAGAGTTATTCATTGTAGATTCACACTGATTCGTAGTCTCTATAGTACATCATGTAAGTTCCCATCAACCATAAATTGTGTCTGGTGTATAATTTTATTTATAAAAACTGTTGTAGAACTTTATAACTTTTTTTTCTGCTTATTCCAATAGTTATTTTCTATATAGAATTAGTAATATTTTATTAAGAAGATAACTTGTGAGAGTTTACACCTACTTCATTTGGATTGTTTAAAGACATTAGTGTATTATATTTTTGTAAAATTTATATATAATAAATGTATAAAAAAATTAAAATCAGTTTTAAAAACGTTAATTACTTAATTATTTACTGTTATTTAATTATTTCAAAATAATTACAATAATTATACCTTTTTATACCTTAATATAAATGAGATTTAAAAAAATAAATAGGTTTAAAAAAATTTATAACTTAGTTTGTGATATAATTTTTTTTTATTAGTTGAGACAAAAAATTTAATAATTTGTGATTCATTACAGTTCGTTTATAATTTTGTTATTTGTGATTCATAATATATATATTTATTTATAATTATTTAATTATTTTAAAATAATTACAATCACTACAAGAAAATCATGAAATAGAAAATAATTTTTAGATATCAAAATAATTAGTTGCAATAGTAACTAGATTAGAAACCATTTTAGAAACTAAAAAGAAAATTGGTTTCTAAATTAGTTTCTATGATTGTTAAATAGTTTCTAAATTGGTATCTAATTAGCAACCAAAGTTTTAACTACCAATAATTAGTTGCAATAGTAACTAAATTAGAATTTAGAAACGATTTAATAATAATAGAAATTAATTTAGAAACCAAATTTTTTATTAGTTTCAAAAATGGTCTCAAATTTATTTACTATTACAACTAATTATTTTGGTCTCTAAAAATTGGTTTCTATTTCATGATTTTCTTGTAATGAGTACTTATACCTTTTTATACTTTAATATAAATAAGATCTAAAAAAATAAACAGGTTTAAAAAAAATCTATTACTTAGTTTGTGATAGAATTTTTCTTTATTAATTGAGAAAAAAATTTAATAATTTTTTATTTATTACTGTTGTTTATAATTTTGTTATTTGTGATTTGTTATATTGTAATTATTTATATTATTTAACTTATTCATAATATATAATTATTTAATTATTTTAAAATAATTACAGTACTTATACCTTTTTATACTTTAATATAAATGAGATTTTAGAAAAATATATTACTAAGTTTGTGATACGATTTTTCTTTTTATTGGATGAGACAAAAAATTTAACAATATGTGATTAATTACGGTAGTGTAAATGTTTATATTATTTAAGTTATTCATAATATATATATATATATATAATTATTTACAATTAATTAATTATTTGAAAATAATTATAGAAACATTTTCTATGGTATTTGGACGTCGTTTCTCTTACGATACGTCTCTCTATTGTGTCTTTAAAACAAGCATGTCACTAAGTTCATTTGGGAGGATAATAAACGATTACTATGATCAAGATGACATGCCATTTGGGTTATTACCCACCTCCAATTTGTGGATCTCCGTGTCATCCATATAATAAATGTAGCTGGGTTTGGACATCTACTAATCATCTCATCCATCGACATTAATCATCACTCGATTACTGCACTAGTTGAGAGGTGGAGAACAGATACTCATACTTTTCACTTTCTACTTGGAGAGTCCACAATCACATTACAAGATGTGGCTATACAATTAGGTTTTTCCATCGATGGTGAACCTGTCACTGGATTCACAAGTGGGGACATGGTTTAAGCGTGCTAATACTTGTTAGGGTTCATCCCTCCCCCGAATGTAATTAAAGGGAACACCATAAAGTTATCATGGTTGAACAACAACTTTCAACAACGGTTGTTGGTTGATGCTACGGACGATGTTATCGCTCAACATGATTGAACACATATTCTTTCATTTATTAGGGGTTTGTTGATGTCAGACACGTGAGAAAGTAGAGTACATCTAATGTATATGTTATTATTAGATGACTTGACCCATGTTGCCACTTAGTTGGGGTTCAACTCTCTTGGCATGTCTTTATCATGCATTAGATCACGGAATTGACTATCATCAAAACAACATAGGAGGTTGTATGCTACTATTGCAGTGTTGGGCTTGGGAACGGATTAAATCCGTTTCCCCAATAATTGAGTCATTAACTCCTAAGAACATTGTCGCCGAACATGATTTCCCACTAGCAAAATGGTATATATATTTTGATATTTAATGTCTCACGTATACAAATAAACTTTATTGTCCAATGTTATTCTTTATACAAGGTGGTCTCATACATCGTCACAAAGGTACCACCCACCTACGAGAACAATCAGTTTAATAAGAAACACAGAACCTATTTTAGATATTTTATATCTATTTTAGATATTTTATATTTGTTTGTACTATATCTGATGTAAAAAAAACTACATACGTAACATTTGTGTTGGTTGATATTATGATTATAAATGATACTAATTGTGATGTTTTTTTCACTAACACACTTTCTCACTCACAAATCCAAATATGCTTCATTCACGTTGGAGAACAATATATCACCGATCCAAATAAAATATTAGTAATATATATATTGTAGAGAAGTGGTGTAGGTATTGGAGCTTTGGGTGAGACTACAAATGCATGTTGGGCCTATGCTAATTGGTAGGTTCATGTGTGAAGATGCTTTTGCCCATAAATCCTAAGTTTAGAAATCTCAAGCCATGGAACATGATGGGACGTTAGAAGTGATTTCAACAAAATTGGATTCATGGAATTTCATTCATCACTGCTTATTCAAGTGCTGACTCGTCTTTTAACTTTCGGACTTCCGAAGGGTTTAATATAAAAATCAAAAGTTTTAAGAAAATGAGATGCTACTTATACAACGTACAGTATTTATATTTACTTTATTTCCAGATGACGCAAACGAGACGAATAAGAATTCAATCTCTAGCACATTAAATGTAATTTAAAATTTTGACTTACTTTATTAAATTAAATTACTTTATAAATACATACTACCTAATTCTCAACTGTAAACTTTTTCTTTTAAACTTTCTCAACGCCCAACTTTATTATATCTATTAACTTAATAATATCAACAAATTTTCATTAAAATAAATTTAAAATAATTTTTTTATCATATTTGAAGTGAATATTAAATTTAGTTTTTTTTTATAAAATAAAATTTACCCCGTATATATTATAAAATATTTTTAGTTCTGGTTAAACTAAGACTTTGATAATAAACAACAACAAAAAGTGGCAAAAGACGTGTTTGTCGGATAATTTTTAAGACTAAAACTGACGAAATGTGAGATTGCCATGATGTGTTCTTCTAAGGTCTATGTCTCTTTTTTTATATATAATATTGTTCAATAAGATTATTAACATTTAGAATTATATTCATATATGAGAAATGCGGGAGACTATACTCTTTTTTAATAATTTTTTTAACTCACTGGTTGAAATTTACTATAAATCATACCATTAGAAAGATTGCATAACAAAAAATATTTATTTGCTATTCATTTATCAATTGCACTTAACTGTTTAAATCAATTTTACTAAACTTAAAAAAAATATCACTAAAACTGTTTGATTATAAAAGAAAATTCCTAATAATTCTATTTATTCATATCATCTTTAATTATTTTTCTATCATCTACTTTTGGAAAAATTGTTTTACTTGCGTGACAATTTAAATTTAAAAATAAATATACTAATTATTGATTTTGATTATATATATCATTCTATAAAAAAAGACAATCAATTTATCTTTATCTTTTGTCCAAAAAAAAACTAGTGTTCGTTTTTATGTGTTTGTTTCCTTGCTTGTGCTTTTGTTAGTCTCTTCTATCTGTACTCCATACTCCTGTTTGTCTCTTCCCATGTTATCTATTTTAACTATTTATTATGTATCTCTTTAAGTTATTTTGTGAAAATTATTGAATGACCTTAGTTAAAATTTTCTTGATCAACTACAATAAAAAAAATTCATTTATGTCAACCAAAGGATTTTCTTTACATCCATTAAAAAATCAACAAAGAAATATAATTGATATGGGTGGAAAATAATCTCATGCGATCTCAATTAAAAAAATTGTTGCCAACATGAACGGGAAACATCTTGACTAATTCTTGTAAAAATAAATAACATCGATATAAAAACATCACCGACAATGTCTTCTAAATTGTTACATATTATTTAATACTAAAATAAATTTATTTATTTGATAATAATTTGAAATCCTCTTTCCAAACAAAGAATTATATTATCCAAATAAAACATAAAAAAATTGAAATTAATATATTTTAATTTGAGTAGTGTTAAAGATAACTGCTAGTTGAATTGGTCTCTCAATAGTTTGTATTTAGGTTTTAAAAGTTTTTATTTAGCAAGTTATAAGTAGAATTGTTAATGAAAGTGAAAATCATGAATGCAGTATGATGGTGAAGAGTTTACAACAGAAGATTTCTGAATAATAGTTATGGTTTTCCAGATTTTGCAGGTATTCATATATAGCAGTAGTAATGAAGTTCAACCAAAATGGGTGCCTTGTTCAGTTCTATTAATGAGATACTTCAACCAATAAAGTCACCTTCAAACTTCATCAGCTTCAAGGCTACTGCATAGACGTAAATCCTAAGAAAATGGGGATATATGAGGAATCAAAAATTCACTAGATATACAAAATTCTACACTAATTACACCAATTGTTCATCAAGTCTCAGACATTGTTTTTAATGATCTCAACCCAAAAGTTATAAGCAAGTCCCAACCTTCAACTAAATAAAACCAAATCTTTTATATTGCTTGAATCAAAGTCTAAAATCAAGAGAGAAAGAAGAAAAAATTATTATCAAATAGTTTCAAATCATTATATCTTTATGCTTTTGATAGATTTTTAATAATACTATATTATATGTTATTCAAATTAGTTGCAAAAATTTATCATTCACTAAAAAAAATAATCATAAATAAAAACCACTAAATTAGAAACCATTTTAGAGATTAAAAAAATTAGTTTCTAAATTAGTTTTTATTATTTTTAAATGATTTCTAAATTGTTATCTAATTAACAACCAAAATTTTTGCTACCAAATTTAGAATCTAAATAATTGGTAGTTAAAATCTTGGTAGCTAATTAGATACAAATTTAGAAACCATTTAAAAATAATATAAACTAATTTAGAAATCAAAGAAAAATTTAGTTTATAAAATTGTCTCTAATTTAATTACTATTGCAACTATTTATTTTGGTATCTAAAATTACTTTTTATTTAATAATTTTTTTTAAGTGATTATGGTATAATTTCTCAACAAAAATTACTAAAATAAGTAAATTGTAAAAACATTACAAAATAGAATAGTTCTTAAGCATGACTGTCTTGAAAAAATTCCTATTTTAGAATTATGATTTTAACTTTTTATTTTTAATAATATAAAAATTGTATTTGACATACATGATTTTGTTTATTTTTTTTATTAAAGTCTTGTTTAATAAATGCAACTACTATTTTTTATATTATTCTTGACAAGTATATATAATTTCTATTTTACCTCTCTTTCTTTTACTATTTTTTACTGAAATCAGCTTAGTAAATACAACTTTAATATAAAAATATATATGAAATATGAAATGAAATTTAATATATCAAACACATTCTTTATTGTGTAAAATATATATACGTGGAGACATTTTTTAAGATGAAGTCGTGGTCTCCAATTACAACTTACTTAATTTACAATATTTTTAACTTTTTAGATGGTAAATTTTTGAATTAGTTGGAAATATGATAAACTCACTCCATGTAATAATTTTTTAAAAATGGGTTGGCAAAATCGAGGGACATTGGGATGCTCTACTAAACTCCAATACATGAACATCAAGAATTCCTCAATATTTTTTTTTTGTTTGACTAATGAAAAAGTAATCTCATAATAATAGCTAGATTATATTAGCAATGATAAGAGTAGCTAGTGATGGTGATTATGCTTAAAGTAATCCACAAACGATATTTTATGCTACGGATGTGAAGGAATGGCGTAGGTGAAGCTTAGGCTATGACTTATTTAGGACGAAGCAATCATGAAATTCTGTATGAGAGTTTTGTCAATATGGACTTTGATTAAGCTAGCAGAGTTTCCTGATCTAATTTTTTTATTTAATTCTCAACTTGTTATATTTTAAAAAAATAACATTTTTATTTTATTTTATATGAAACAACATGTACACGTTCTTTTTAAAAAAAAAAATGAATTACACCTTGAAATATATATTCACACATAGTTCTTCCATTTATCAGTGGATCTTAAACAATCATTTTGAATTAAACAATAATTTTGAGATGCTAAAAGAATATACTCAAACTAAGAGTAATTTTAATATGTACCATTTTCGTAGAAAGATTCACTATTTAGTTGTAGCAAAGTAAGGTGGAAGAACTTTTTTTCTTCCTACACATGTCTTGCATTACTCGTACTTTACATGTGATAAATAATGTAAAATAATTACATTCTCATTAATTACCAACAACATTGTCTTCCTTACTTTGTTTTTGAAGATAAAACTTCAAAAACGATTAATTTGACAACGAAGTGTCAATCGTTCCATCCTATACTAAGGGTAATTTTAATATGTTCAATCTTCATAGAAAGTTATTAAAATTCACTATCTACTAGTAGCAAAGTAATATGGGAGAACTTCTCTTCCTCCTACACACTTCCAACATTACTCCTACTTTGCACTGTGACAAATGATATAGAATAATTGCACTCATTAATCATCAACAACAATGTCTTCCTTACTTTATTTTTGAAGAGAAAAATTTAAAAGTGATGAATGTGACAATGAGTTATTCATCTCTTATAAGTCAATCATTTTATTCTATACTAAATAGATTTTATAAAAATTGTCTTCACTTATAAAAGAATTTAGAAGAGATTTAGAAGAGAATAAGATTAGGTCATAAACCTTAACTTATTTAAATATAAAAATTATTTAGGTTTAGTAGACACCTATATTTTTAAGAGAAGTTTATTATTAGATTTATTTAAAAATGGTCTTAAACATAAGAATTGTTTAAAATTAAAGAGATATTTATACAATATTTTTTATTTTTCTAAATTAAAAAAAAAGATATATATAAAGACCTATATACTAAAATAATACTTTAGCGATAATAAAAAAATTTCATTAAAGATGTATAGTATCAAATAAAGAGTATTTTAGGAGTCCAAAATCCTTATTGAATTTTTAGTCTCTCTCCTTTACTTTCAAAATACATTGATTTTAATATATTAAAAAAATATATTTTAATATATTTTAAAATAAAATCTTTGTATTTCGATGTCACACTGTAAACACAATCAAAAACCTCACACAGAATCCAAACTCGTATATTACATTAAGAGAAAAAAAATGTTTACAAAATAACATTTAATTCCCAACAGTTAACACACTTTTCATGATTGAGGTGAAAAATGTTCACAGGGAAGCAGCCAAAGTTCTCTATCCAATACCAAGGGAATGATGAACGTCAAAGTTAAAACAAAGGTTTTATTCGAAGAAAAAACTACTCTAACACGCAATTAATAACAAAGTGAAGAAAGAAAACACTCTTCATTATTGATGTGACATATTTATAGAGGAGGCACGAGCTAAAGAACTTGATTCTATTCTGAAATTCTTCTTTGTTTTAGGTCAATATCGATACCGAATACTTCTCAAATGACGTGACCATATAGTTTTTATTAATCTCAGAAAGACTTTTAACACACTAACATAATACATAAAATTCAAAGTTAATTGGATAACCTATCTTAATCTTAACTAAGTGTGATAATTTTATCACACTGACCCAAGACGCCATGATCAACTAGTCAACTTAAGGGTGGACCATATCTTTCCAATTCTCCTGTAAGAACAGTTTTATATAAGATTTTAGAGCAGTGCAAAAATCTTTTCTGGTCATTCTGTCTCCCAGTGTTCACTGTAAGTGGTCATAACTCTGTAAACCAAACTTCTGCAATGACCATAATTGCCTAATTGTCTAGTTCATTGTTGTGGTTTTTGGATGAGTCACGAATCCAAAGAAGACACACAAATTTGAAGTATAATGCACTAGCTGGTGGCAATTCACATACTGAAACAAAAATAGCCAATGTTAAAACTTGTTTAGTTCTTCACCGTGTATGAACTAGCATAATAAGCTTATTGGAGAGTATATAAAAAAAGTGCCTTCCATAAGAACAGATAAATTCTTCCATGTGGTGAGAGAGAATTTCAAACAACAAATGAGTCTGAAAGAGGCTTTAATGTGAAGTCTGTTAAGTGCTAGAATATCAGCTTCATGGTGTGGCCATGTGGGAGGATAGGACAAACTACAGCTCGTGATTTATGGCCCTCAATCCTCTATATCAGGGATGCAGTTGTTGTGTATTTTGGAGTATTTGAGTTCAGCTCTAGTGCGGTATTTGGTGATTTATGCCAAAGTATGAGAATAATTATGATCACATATTTTGCATTAGTTACAAATAGACTACACTGGTGATCTGTTTTCTTGCCAATGTTTATGAAGATTTGACCAATATGGAGGCATTATTTTCATATCACCAAACGTCTTATCTTTGAGTTAGTAATGATAGAGATAAAAGAAGTTTTGAAGGCAGAGATGGGCTCCATAGGTTGCTGGATGAAGTCAGTTTGCTAACTTCATCATTTATCTGCAATCTGATATTTTCCCATGTGGATGCATGCAAAATGCAATATCATCCTTCTTCTCAGTGGTCCAATTTTCAAACTTGCATTATTAGCTTTTCGACTTAAAACGAAATAATGGCATTGCAATCATCTTGATGTATGCATATTCATTGTAGTGTTGAACTTAGTGATCTTACATTACCATTAAACAACAGATAGAATGGGTTTACATTCGTTTTGGCAGGCCCAGCATGATCTTAAACACTACTTAATCCCAATACATTGTTCATTTAAGCCATGGGCCAGAACCCACCAAAAACATATGAAAAATATCTTAATTCAAAATTGAGTTCAATAAGCCAATCCGTGGACATAAACTTGCAAGCTTTATACATCCTTCATTGCAAGTTGTTGAGGACAACGTGGCATAAACTTCTACCTCATTCATTCGGTTCTTTCTTATGTTCCGAAGTACCATATTTTAATGGATTATCTATAAACATCCCTTATTATTTTTGTCAAGGTATTGTTACGTTTTTTATATTTTAATTAAAGTTAAACTCGTTAAATGAAATGTGAGACTAAATTTGGATTATAATGCAAAATTGTTTTACAGGGAGCTATGTCTAAATTAAAATACTTCTTAGCTATTGAAAGTTTAATACCCAAAAAAAGTTCTCATTGGAAACTCACTATGCAAGTTGCTCCTTAATCCTATCTCTGTTAAGGTCGTACAAAAGAAGGTACAAGCTAAACTGTGACTAAAGAATAATGTTGAGTATGGTGTGAATAAGTGAATGTTACAAGTTAAGAGAGTGTAAGACTACTTAGATTACACTCTTCAAAAGATTTATATCCTAAGACACTCCTTACACATAAATGTGTGAGCCTAGTTTAAATTGATTCAATTAAAAAAAATATTATCCTTTTTTTAATTATACTTACTGGGATAAGATTACTAGGACTAAAATTTATTCAATTAAGAAAAATAACTAAAAGATGTGAGTGTGGCATTATATGTTTATATGTTGATGACATGTTGATTTTTGAAATGAAAGACAAAGGGTGAAACAAATGTAATTTTAGGAGTTAGAGTCGTAACGAAGAGAGATTAGTCAGACAAACCATTATTCAAAGTTTCTTGCTCTTGAAATGAGTTAAAATGAAGTTAGAGTTGTTGAAAAACTTCATAGCAAACAATCCATTAGGAATGAAACCAACATCTGAAAATGAAGTTGAGTGGTTGAAAAAATTCTTAGTAAACAATCCATTAAGAATGAAACTAACCTCATTTGTATAAATGCATTGTGATTACAAATCGGCAACAATTATAACTAAGAATAAAATTACAATGGAAATAATAGATATATAAAATTGAGACATAGTATGATAAAGCAGGAAGTAAATAGTGGAACAATTCTCATTGATTATGTTAAGTTAAAATAAAATCTAACAGATCCTGTGACAAAACTATAGGGAGAAATATGATTTTAGAAACATAAAGAGGAATGAGACTTAAGTTACTTGCAAACAAACAAGTAATAAAAACTCAACATTTATTATTGTAGATCCTACGAATAAAGTTCAGATGAGTAGAAACAAATCATTTGTTAGTTTTGTTAACACTAAAATTGATTTAAAATCAAATTTGTCCATTCTTATGGTATGTCTGAAAGTGCTAGATACTAGGTAAACTTTGTAGTTAATTCTATGTGATGTAAATATGATTTTATATCCCTTACGTGTGGTGTATAATTTGTAGCATACATATGATGAAATCACCTATATGAGTGTCAAGTGCAGCCATTTGCATAAGTTCTTGGCAAGATCTCTAGAACACTCATGAATACCAAACACACACATGACCTAGTAAACACAACACAATGATAACAACAAGAATTATGGAGGTGTATTGTGATTAATTAACCACTAGCGTACATTAAGTGTTTCTTGGTCTATATATCTTGTTATACCAACTACAATGTGGATCAAGTTTCTCAATTTAGAAATGATTCATAGAGCTTGTTATACAAACTTCCAGCATTATATGAGTAGAGATTTTCTTCTTCCTTTCTTTCTTTTTCTTGCCTTTTTGCAATTAGTGAAGGATTGTTATAAATAAATGAGTATTACAAAAGTCAAGAGAGTGTCATGTTGCCTAGATTACACTCTCTCAAAGGTTATATATCAAGACACTCCTTACACCTTCAAAGTGGGTAGCAAAGGAGGTAGGTCTCACACGCATAAAGGTATGGACCTCATTTGCACCTTTTATAATTCAATTCAAATCATGATGATTCTCTCTAAAACTTAAGCATTATTTATGGGATCTTTGGAGGACGGTGCTCATCCACGACTCAAGAAACCAGTTTGTCGTTACAACAAAGTAAACCTCCATGAAATTATAAGTACGAGTCATTTTAATAATTTTGTAAAATTCTTATTTATCCTTTGTAAAGTTAGGAACTAAAATGATGATTTTGTAAAGTTGTTAGTTGGGGACTAAAATGATTGGTGCTTACAACTCAATGACAAATGCAGAAGTTTGCTTGACTAATGTTACTCTAATTGTAAAAGTAACTTGGACATCTTGAATTAATAATGTTACAAAACGAAAGGTATAGTCGAGCACAGATAGCATGTCAAATTTGACAGAAAATGTAGGACATGCCTTGAACAATAACCTGTGTTGTTGTGACAAATAGTGATAAAATTATAATGGTGTATAAACAGGATTTTGACTACTCAAGAAGAGAATAGACCAGAAAGCAAATGATAGGTGGAGAGGCAGGACCCACTCTGCTCAATTCTAATTGACTCTTTGGTGGAAACTTCACCAAGGCAGCATCTGTTCTTTCAAAGGAGTTGTTGGGTGTCTTAAACAGAACCATTTTTTAATATGTATTTAGCCTGCAGCAGTACATTAGGATGACCAAGACAAGTTTTCGCAAAATTTCCCGCTGTTCCTACTTTCTGAGCTTCACTGTTTCTGTTCACACCAATGCAGAAACACAAGTACTGCTCTTGTTGACATTTTGTCCCTAAATGTATAGAAAACAAACTTCTATAGTTGTTACTCAACCACTACTCACTTTTCACCTCTGTTATATCACATGTGAACTATTCTGCCGCTTCTTGAATAATCTCTATCTTTAACTTGTGCATTATGTTTTAATCTTATGTTTAACCATTGCTATATCTAATTATATAATAGTTATCAATAAGACCTTGTTTTCGGCTTTTAGTTTGTAGCTACTGCATTAGGTTGACGTGATACCCTCTTAGGATCTAACCACGTAGATTTTGATAAGTTACTGCGTAACCAGACAACACAACAGTTTTCAGTATACATGTCCTTGCCCTATTCGTGCCTTGGTCGATTTGGGCCTACGATAAAAAATGAATTTGGCATTTTAGACCATAATAATTAAGCCAATGCATCAATTTTCAAACATAATTGGTTTGCTACAATTTGGCATTTTTTCACGAAAATAACAAGGCAAATAATAACCACGTGCATGAGAAGCATGCTTGGCTTGTCTGTAGCATTGATGCTTGGTAGCTACTTCAGATATCATCGTGCACGTTACCTGTCTCTTCTTTGCGTACCCACAACTATTGTTTCACTGAGTAGAGTCGTATATTGATTGATTCATACTTTGATCCCCCATACACAAAGGTGCAAACAAGTTATTGACTCTAGAGATGAGTTATCAAGTTATGTTCTCTTTCTCTCCTGTCCTTGTGAGAGTAAAACTGTGTATTACAGTACTCTTGTTTTTAGTAGACTCTTGGTCGGCAAGTCAATATGTGGAAAAGACTTATTTTACCAAAACTAGGAAAAAATGTTGGCTAAACAACCATAGAACCAACTAATGAAGACAATGTAACTTTAGCTGGTACCTCTTATAAAGAATTGAGAAAGCGCCCTAAAGTAACAACCAAATTTGACTCTCAAGCGGACTCATCATATCACCCAGAATTACTGTTTGGCAGGAATATAGCTGTCACTTTGAAAACTCCTCATGCTGTGGACTATTGCAAACCATCATAACAAGGACATCATGCATCTGCAACATAAAGCGAACCATAACCAACTCATGGTGACAAAAGCAAAGAAACAGGACCACAGTAGAAACAAAGTAACCACCCCAAATCAGAGGTTTATCAATTTATAGGCAGTCATTTTCAGAAAATACATCCACTGGTGACCGGTCTTTGCACTTTTTACCTTTGACCTTTTTTGGGTACTTAGTGGTCTTCAGTGAGTCCAGAAACCCATTTTCTCTAGTTCCCAATGGCAAACTACCTTGTCAACATTGCTCAATTATTCACTTTCCAAACACAATGTTCAGACAAGAATCCTAAAGGTTCAAAATTCAGAGAGAAATCATCCTTTCAGAAAAGAAGAGTTCTCTTCTCTTCAATCACCTATCATTTTAATTTTGCTGTGGTCAAGTCAAGTACATCTGTTTGAAAACACATTTTTAAACCTTTATTTCCATGTACATTCTACTATAATGCGTTCTGTTTTGACCATTATACTTGATAATGACAACGAATACGGCAAGCGATAATGAGAGCCCATCTCTAGACAGATTAACAGAAAGAAGATATTCATCATAGTTTTCTTTTGCTAAGAATAGCAGATGGGTTTTATCTTACGGACATCCATCTTCAAATAATTATTACTGCAAATATTGCAATAAATTATTTGTACGTAGACACCGAAAGTGACTATTGGGGTCAAAGTATCGGAAAACAGATTCTGGTACACGGTGATTGTTCCAGTGTTACTTTGTTTTAGAGGATTTTGATGTCTCTTTTTACTTAATCAATGTACTTTGTTAAGTGGACCTGTATTTTTTAAACCTTTTATTTCAGTCCTAATGTATTACGTGCTTAACTAAGGGACACAGCATTGCTAGAAAGTCAAACATTCAAATTTATTGTCAATCTGGTAACATGTGAGATATGACTATAATAGGACTATTGAACATCCATACACTTCAACCTATAATGCTTCTCCGCGAGTATTATCAAATGCAGGGTTGTATCAACGCAGGCTGGAACGCATAACTCGGATAACTAAACAGTTAGAAATAGGTTTTAGAATTAATGTTGAGACCAAAATGGTACGGAATTCGGGTTACTCAACAAAGCCAATTATAACTACATCATTTTTACGACTCAAATGTTGGGAAATTAATCAAGACACCGAATCTTGCAACTAAAACTACTGTTGAGTTCTTCAATTCACCCGTATAACAGAAAAAGATGCTAATATCTAAGGACAAAAAGATTGGCCAGACTTGCATTAGATACAAAACAGATTCGGATGGCCAGAGAAGTAAACATCTACGTTTTCGGAAAGATGGGGTTCCATATCTGTGTGAGAGTACCTTGTCCCCCCTCTGGGAGAGTAACAGAAAGATATGCATTGGCAAAAGAATTCACGAGCATCTCTCCTAATCCTAGCGGGGCAACATATTCCTATTGGGTTGGTTTGATCTTGTACAGGAGATTCATAGATAAATCTAATCTATAACTGACATTTCACACTTCTTTGTTTAATAGTTAGAAATCTCCATATGCAGTTCTTAATCTGCATAAACAGAGGATAGATCAGCAAACTATCAGATAATAGGCAAAGGAAATCTCTTGATTGTGCTTTCGGACAAATATCATGAGTAGAATGAGTAAACACTGCACTGAAAATAGAACTCACAGGTAGAACTACAAGTTTATAACTTGTATTTCTACTCAGTATCAGATATCTTATCCACCTCAAACAATAAAGTGGAGGAAATCTCAGTCTCTGCCTCATTAGTTTTCAAATTTTGGCTAGAAATGTCTATAACTAAGAACATAATTTAGTTGCACTTGGACATGACTGCCAGATTTATGTGAAAGAAAGCTACCACATTGGAAGTAAATACTGAGATCATTAACGAGGGCTATTAAGAACATCAATTGACACGCGACTAACAGAAGGCAATCGCATTTGCTGGTCCTGAGGTCTTCTCCTCTTAAACGGCGGCTCCAGTGAGAGTGAGACTGATGATGACAATGCCCACGAATCATTTGAGCTATCACAACTGAAAGTTGAATCAAGGATACCACCTGGGCTACTTGGTTCAGATAGACGCTTGCGTTTCTGGTGAAGGCTGTAAATGCCTTCATTGCGACCTAAAATTTTCTGCATGAGCTTATAGCACTGGTTCACTTGTTCCTGTGAGATAGTCACCAACATTTTCCAATTACTCACCAAATCAATAACAAATTCAAAAATTCAACAAACAAGAACAAGGCAGACACAGAACAATTGAAGTTATAGACTAACCTCGCTAATCTTTAGTAGACCCAGAAGCTGATCAATGTACTTTGTAGCGTTAAATGATTCAATCTCTTTAATAACATGGATCATGGTAGCAGCAGCCAATGTAGAAGGAAGATAACTCATAGCCCTTGAATCTGACAACAATAATGAAATTCCATATACAGATATCAGCGATCATAATGGCATGACTCCAATTTGCTTAACGTCAATATCTAGTGTTTCATTAATTAACATTTAAACCCATCCTATAAATTTTTGCTACATACCCGCAGTGACATTGAGAAGAACCCGCTCACAACGCCATAGAAATTCCCAATGCAAGCGACTCTTCAAACCAAGCCTTCTGACAATGTGTTCAAAGAAAGAAATTGGAGTCACCGGATGCATCCTCCATTTAAGAGTTGACAGCACCAGCAGCTCCATTCTCTGAATAGTCTTCGCCTCAAACACAAACCTTGATTCCTCCACCTAAAACACACACCCACCAAAGAAAGGCAAGTGCATAAGAAACAAAACAATAAGTCATATCAACAAACACCTAGGGTTCATCTTAAATTCAAAAACATACTTGAAGGTCCAAAAGAAGCGGCACATGGGTCTCTTCCGTTTTTGCAGCAAGGGACAAACAAGCAACAGCAGTAAGCTGTGTCATCCACGGCTTGTCCGTGTGAAACCTCAGACTTGGGATGAACCGATCAAAGTAGTTGACGGCAAGAACAGTGGTCAAAGCAGAAAACCCATAATGTCCACAAACTTTTGAAATCCAGTTCACAGCCTCCACACGAGACCCTTCTAAGGGCCCATCGGCAATGGCAATAAGAGAACACGAATGGGTCTCTCCCTCTTTCGAGATTAAAGACACAAGCTCTTCATCTTCCCAGAACAGATCATTCTGAAGCAAAACCAAAGGCAAAGATTGCAACTTTCTCCCAGATGGGTCATCGTTGTTGATCTCACAATCAGCACCGCTCGCATCCAAATCTTCCTCGAAGGTGTCACGCTCTTCGCAGAGAAGGGCATCGAGGATCGAGGGAGAGTGGAGCTGTGCATCGTCGCCGATAGCCATTCTCTTCAAAGAAACAATTTCTTCATGGTTAGTAAGAGAAGATGTGCAGAGCCATTTTCAACTGAGCCTATGTTTGTTTCTTTGTTTCTCTCACTATGGTGAGTTCAATGAGATAATGAGGGAAAGAGAGAGAAAGACTAATGCAGTAATCAAACAAAGGGTTTTATCTGAGAAGCACTTCACGCTTGTCCTTTTCTTTCCCTTTCTTTTCTCTTTTTATTCTTCGTATTTTCTTCCACATATGTTGTTATTTTAATATTTGTATTGAAGGACGAGCAAGACAGGCTGTTGTTTCGCGCGCAGAAAAACAGCGCGTAACGGCAAGAGAAATATCACGTCGTATTTTGAATTTGAATTATGGGACGTAACAAATTCTTTGTTTTCTCAGGATTTCATCCAATTTCAAATCCCTTCTTCTTTCTTTACATCTATTCTTTTTTTCTTAATATGTTTTATTACTAAATATTTTATATAAATGTTCAAATAACTTACCATGTGAATAAGTTGAAACTGCTGTTATGAAAAATCAGCTTAATTATTGATTGGCTGGAAATTCTTGCTTCATTAATTAGTAGTTGGATAGTTAAGTTATTTATTGATCTCGTTTACGTCTAAAAATTTCAAAAACATAAATAATAGAAATTTAATACAATTTTATATTTTATTATATAAAAATTAAAATAATATAATTCCGTATTCAAATTTCAAAACATCGCCGAAATAAATAATCTGATATTTATATAAAAAATTTAATAACATCACAAATACATAAATAACACAATTTTATAATAATTTAAATACAGTGTATATCTCATCATGAATCAAACAAATAAGATCACTATATTTTAGAATTTACCATCGAATCAAATTAAATTGATAGTAAAATATATTTTAAATGTGCTAATCAATCAAACATGTTCTACTAATTAGAATCTTATTGAATAATCATGTTGATTTAAGTTTTACCCTTACTTAAACAATTTGAAGAATATGATGAACAAATTAATAATTAATGTTTTTTATTTATTTTAACTTTTATATATTGTTCTAGTGAGTTATATCAAGATTCTCTTGGTACATGAACTAAACAAATTTCTAACTCTTACCTTGTTAATCTTGAAAAAGCCTATATGCTTTGTACGACTTTGTGCTTTACACAAATTTAAGTAAAAATACTTTGTCTAAGGAGAGATAAGTATAAGATGTTACTTAAACAAGAGAAGACCATATAATGCATGCATGAAACAATTGAATGCATCTTCTACGTCCAAATTGTTTAATCGCAAGGAAGATGTTCAAATGAGTTTGAAGTTGCTCAACAGGTAGAAAATTATTTGTAACAACTATTTCCTTCAACACCTATTTAAGGTTATCGTTTAAATAGGAAAATCATTATTTGCAAAATACTAAAATGATGCTAATATTCTTTTTTGTCCTAATAACTTTGTAAAAACATTAATGTGTTCATCTAACAAACAAGTAACGAGAGTTTAACCTTGTAAACATTGAAAGATGCAATCCCTCTTTAGTGAGTAACTTAGTGATATTTTTATTACACTTTTAGGCAATCTTTGTCTTAGCCAATAGTTGTGTGTTAAATAATACTCTATTATTTTTCGAAAAAGGATAAGTGTTAAAGAATACTCTACGGGTTAGCCATGAGTGACTATGTTCCACCAAAACAATACCTGTACGAGTTAGTTAAGAGTAACTACAAGTTGAAATAATACTCGTTGTACGTTAGTGTGCTTAGTGAAACTCAATTAGTTGATTAAAAATTGGATGTGGTTTGTGGTATCATACAGATCAGTAGAAAAAACATATTGAGTTATGGTAAAGGTGTGGACAAATATATTTGAAAAAATTGCAAGTTCTTTTGAATGAGATACAAGATTTCGGACATAACTTCTTCAAGGTTCATATAAATCTAGAGTTGATGGATAACATGCCTAAGATTTGAGAGTCCAATACAACGACCAATATAAAGACTCGCAATCTAAAAAAGTTCACATTGGATGAACTTCTTGGAATTTGGAAAGTGCATGAGATGCACCTCTAAGATAGAAGTCAAAAGAAAACTTATACCCCATCGAATTGAGGTATCAAAGCAAAAGGTTAGGGTTGCTCTTGTCAAATGGAAAGAAACTAGAGCTCTCGAAGCTTTAGAGGAAGAGGAAGTTGATGTATCCAAGGTTGAGTCTAATAACTCAAACCTATGAAGAAATATTTCTAATGTTCCTGTGATATTTTGATCACACCTTTAGACAAACTTTATCTTAGACAATAGTGGTTGCATGTTAAACAATACTCAATTTTTAACTAAAAGTAATTAAGTGTTAAAGAAAACTTAACATGTTAGCCAATTTTGAAACAATACTTTTACAAGTTAATCAGGAGTGACTATGCAATACTCGTTTGTATCTTGTAGTGTTAGTATGCTTAGTGAAGCTCAATCAATTGATTGAGAACTAGACGCAGTCTGCATTATCAAACAAACTAGTATAAAAACATATTGAGAAATTTTTTTCCTCCTTATCTTATTTATTTTGCTCATTATTGAACATGCATTAACTAAAAACCGTGAAGATTTCAAACTCAAATGAAAATATTTATCAATTCATTTAATCAGTATAAACCTATCTTGTGACAACACATCTTCAAACAATACTTGAAAAAACTAAAAAGGTAAAATAAAATAAAACACAATTCAGTCCTAGTTTGTATTTTATCTGCTTTTAGTTACACTTCTTAGTTTGTTGGGTTTACTTTGGATTAATGGACTATGTGATCAACCACCTCTATTTTTTTTTTAAATGTATAAGTATAAAAGAGATTAAGAATATATATCATAGTTACAAATACTCAAAACACGTTAATTAAAATATACTAATTATTAATCATTAATCATGAACTAGTTTTAAATTTTAAAAAAATTACAACATAAATTAAATCAGTTGTTTTATTTTGTTTTCAGTTTCAAAGAAAAAAACTACTAATAAAATTAGTATTAAAGGATTGATAGTTAAACTTGTCTTACCTTTTCTTTGTCTCACACAAGTTATAAGTATCAGACCTAAAATGACCAATAATCCTCTTTGTGGCTCAGACTAGTTATGAATAGCAAACCTAAAAAAAAAACAGGATATTTATCATATCTCATCTTGTAATTCTGATAATAAATTGTCATATTAGATCATATCCATAAATTTTAGTAAGTAATTGTCTTAAATATTTAGAGATACAAATTTATCATCCCTACTATATAATAAATTCCAATTACGTTTTATTTATTAATTTAACATTTAAATTAATTTATTTTAAAGTTAAATATGATACAGTTTAATTATGTCTATAATGTCCTCATCAGATGAACCTATTTTAAATTTAAAATGATTAAAAATCTAATATTTTTCTTAACTTATGTTATAATTAAGAGTATTTTTTTAAAATGCATAATCTTAAAAATATAGCTTACATAATTTTATAATTACATTTCTATATCTTTACTCAAATAGTTATTAAAACATATTTAATTAATTATATGAATAAGTACAAGTTATTTGATATTCATAAAAATATATACAAAATATAAATATATAAATATGAGTGATGTCATAAGTTTATAAATATAAATAGAATAAATTATTTATGCATTTAGATCGCTATTTAATTTATAAACCATGTATTTGGTAAAATATTTTACCACAATTATTTTAAAATTATAATAACAGTGAGTTTTAATTGATCAATAGTAATATATTAATGGTGAAAAGACAAGTCGTGTTCATGTATTTGCATCTTCTTAACAGTTTTAAAAGATAGATGAATCATTAATAAATACTATAATTATAGAAAACATTTAATACATTTTTATTTTGTCTTCTATTTATTTGATGTATAATACCATAATTCAGTATTGTATAAGATTGTGACACTATTTATCGTGATAATCAAAATGTTATATATTCACTTGATTGTCAAATTTATCATAAGAAATCAAACACATTAAATTCGGAAACATCAAGTTTATTTTTATATTCAAGATATTTTTTGTCACAACTTTGAAAAAAATATTATTACAAAGTGGATTTTAAACCTAACTCATTTTTATAAAATCAATTCATGAAGTGACCACTTGTATACAATATATAATATATAATGAATTGTTTCAATCTCTAATTGGGATCTCCAACATTTATCTATATACTCTCCTTTTTTATAATTCTTCTAATGAAGATTTGACCATAAACAAGTTACCCAATATGAACAAAACTTAATGTTGTTATATAATTAACAACAAATAACAAATAATGTCTACTCACTTACGCGTGTCTATTTAAAGAGTTTAAGAATCATCAATGCCAATGACTCTCCACCTTTGATTTTGTCATGGAGAGTTTGAAAACCATTATATGGGAATAATGATGGGGGATTATTGTGGAATGCATGGTGCAACATCGAAGGCCATGACTTCAAAAGTTTTAAAAACCAAGAAGGATAACAAAGTGAAAACACTTATCACGATCAATGTTGAATGGAGAAAAAGCAAAATGTTTTCTAGCTTGATGAAGATGGTGTCTTTCTACATATTTTTTTTACTAATAATTATATGTTGATTAGAAAATTATGAATTATTAATTATATGCAATTCAAAACTTAACTATGATAAATGTCATTCTTTGTTTTTATTAATAAAATAAATTCCCATTCCTGTCTTTGGTTTGCTCATTAAGCCAACAACAATTGTATTCTAGTAACATGCATTAAATACGGAGCCTGCAACACGATACTCTGCATTACTAATGCCACCAACTACGTACGTGTCTTTGCAACCCTATTCAATTTTAATCAACCCTCCCTTCCATTAAGGCCATACCTGCCCTTCTTTAGTTCTGGTAGATATGCAAGTTAAATTACCTCACCAATAATCATCTTTCTTATTTCTCATTTCTTATTTCTCATACCAGTCGAATCCAAATAGTCTTTCACGTCCTTCGCCACGTGAATTTCTCAGAAAAATCCCCTACCCTCATCATTCTTATACGTACACATTCATTCCTACTTCTTGGTTCTTAGCCACAATTAATAATCAGTGGTTAAGCAAGTCAAAAACAAAAAAAATTAAACCAGCTACAAATCAAAGAGTCCTTTGGGGGTCTCTTGCATAACTTAACTCAATTAGTTCAATCATTTATCTCTAGCGGCCACACAACCATAATGACACATCATTGTCCTTTTGGTTTTACATGAATCAAGGGTGTCCTGTGTCATATCAGCAATTAATTATATCCATTGTTAGCATCCACACTATATATTAGTCCACGTGCCTAGCATAAAATTTCATCTATGTATAACTGTATAAGAGCCCCACTGGTTTCGTTACTTTCTTCTACTTTCCCACCGCTTCGTTTCCAAAAAATTTCTTTTCGAGATGAGGTTCTTGTTGTGAACAAAGCTATGCAATTCTTTGTCCTTCTTGTGTGTAAAAAGTTCATTTGCTTCAGTGTGACTAAACAACTTTTACTATGCAAGCTGATTAACCTACAAAAAGTTCTCATAAGGGTTTATCAATAATATAAGCTATTAATGAGGATGCTCTCTGTTCTTATCTCTGCCATGCCAGCACCATAACATCGAAGCCTCACAGTTAGTACAGACAGAGAATTCTTTCCTGCATTTATAAATAGCGTTTATGACCATGAGTTCTCGTTGTGTGATACATCAGAGCTATATATATATATATATATATATCTCTACTGTGCATTCAGACTCGGGAGACTGAGTATTCGTACGCACGTAACCAATGCCTATAATTTATATTTAAGATATCACCATAACACTTTTCTTTTCTAGTTAGCGAAAGTAGTAGACAGAAAAATATCTCCAATACTACTGTGGAGTAGGACGTGGATGGCATGGTCACAGTAACAAAATCTATGCTACAAATCTTTTTTTTTTGTGACATGCTTGATCTTGATTTGAAAAAATATCTACAAATGACAAAATGGTTGTTACCGTTGCGTAACAAATACACATCTCCTTGTTATTTTATAACTTTTCCTTCTTTTTCTATTAACAATTTTTCAATTTTTAATAAAAAGAGACAAAAGCAGTTGTTTTTTTTTTGGGTAAGCACAACGATCCTTGTTTGAATAATCACCCAGTGCTTCTTTTTAACTATTTGGTAGTGTTGCACGATAAAGGGTCTGAATTGCCAGCAAATAAAGAGATAAAAAAAACTTGCATTTCTTCTACCACCTGCTTTCTCTTCCTTTCTTTCTGCACTTTCACGGCTCAAGCTGCGAGGCACACACAGAGAGAGAAAGCACTAAGCAGTGTAATCCAGCAACCAGACTTTGAAATAAAGATGAGAATATAGTTCCATCTGGTGTGCTTTTCATTGGTAAGTTTCTCATTTTTTTAAAAAAAAAAACTTGGCTAAAAATCTGTGTCACTTTAATAAATCAATGTTAAAAGTCATGGCCCAATTTGCTAAAAAAATCACTGCGAAACAAAAATACAGGTTGTGTCTGCATTAGCCTTGTTAGAAGTCAACTAATCTTTATTTAAGAGATCATGAATTGGTGTGCCAGAGAATTATTTTAGTGTTGATCCACCTCGCTAAGATCTAATAGCCTGTGTACACTTGTATTCCATTTATAGCCTTCAGACATTAACCTCAATGCTAATTCTTCCACAGCAATTTGCATATAAAATTGACCCTGAGAAGTTGTTGTCATGTCCTCCCTTCCTCTTCCCCCGATTATGGCATACAACTTTTCTGGACCATAACCCGTGACTCATTCTAAAGAAGAAGAAGGCAAAAAGAAAAAGGTTAATTTGAGATTATGGACCATTTATATTTCCCTGCAAAGAGAGAAATGCTAATAGGGTCAAGGCCAATTAATTTTCGGCAAATGGCAAATTGAACAGTAAAAATAATCAATGTCAGTATGGGAAAATTGCCCTTTTCAAGACAATCCTTTAAGCCAGGTTTGGCACTAAGGTCTGAGCAATTTGAGAATTTATATTCATGTAAGTTTCGAACTCTGTTAAAGCAATCAAATATTGAGATGAATCCATACACATTGTAGTCTATAAAGAACTATGAAGGTGTAATAAACTAACTATCAGTACATCTTGCTTTCCAGGAAGTGGAGATCACAAAGTTGAGCCTAAGAGTGATTTAATTACTGGTTCAACACCAAAAATATGACTTCTGTGTGCTTTGGTTGACATTTACAAACTTCATTTGGAATCATTTATATTTTACAAATATGAAAATTAAGATTGAAGTAGTATAATTTATGTTTATAAAATTTTCATCTCAAAAACAAAACTAGTAATAAAATTTGTTTGAAGTTTTCAACTAATGCAGAACCTTTTCTTATTTTAGTCACATATATAAGAAATTGTTATCAAATACAAAAGCACAAGTACAATAAACATGAATATGGGTAGGGTAAACTTTATAGGAAGCATACTCTTGCTTGGATGTTTTTCCCTACTTATTCTTCCTTTAGCACAACTCAAGTAGTAAACCTCACATATTCGATTTTATTTTATATTTATTAAAATGAGTAAAACAAAATTATTTTAAAATTGGATAATTGGTATTTGTTAACTACGATTTCGATTTTTATATTAAACATTAACATGTAGGATTTCACTTATATTAAATTTCATTGGAGTAGTACTTCACGTGTAGATTTGTTCAATTCTAAAATAAAAATATTTTTTGGCCATTCCAAAAAATATCAAATAAAATTATGAAGAAAAAAATACCAGAGATATTCAGTAGTAAATAAACTGTCTTTTTCAGTGTCCTGTTTGCTCTCTCAAAGTGATTTACATCTTGAGCTATGTTATTACATAATAAAATTTTATAATAATAACATTACTTATTTTTTTTCTTTATCTCTATAATACATCAATCATCTCATTTTATAATTTTTTTTATCTATCTTTATTATAAACATTCTTGTTTCCAATCTCTGGATTCCATCAACCACACGCAAACCTTTTTATTTTTTTGTCTGTATATATGTTAAAAAAGTATGATTTCAAGTTGTTTTGATATATTTTCAGATAATGCTTCATCGTTTTTTTTTTAAAATAGGCCCTTTTTTATTGACTGAATTTTTCTGAAAATTAAAAAAAGAAAACACAAGTCTCATCTTCTTAATGATTCTCTGTTACGATTTTTTTTTTAAATTTTCAATCTATTTCAACCAAAATTAAATGGTAAGAGTGTGTTGTTAGCATTTCTCATAGTTTTAACTTTAGATTTTTTTTTATATCCATTATTATCAAGAAATTATAAGATCAAATTTGTGACTAATTCATACGAATATTGTTCAATAATAATGCATGTAAAATAACATGAATAAGTGTTAATAGGGTTCATCATTTTATATTATTTGATTTGGATTTAGCGAAAAATTGTAGTTTAAAAAGATTTAGATCAATATTTATTGTAAAGTTGATTGGATCAATTTCACTATCCCGAATGGACCAAATACACAAGTTATATATTTATAATTTTTTGTCCAACTTATTTGGTTTAATATTATTAATTTATATAACATATTAAAAATAAATGGATTAATTTTGGTCCTATAAAAAAAAATTATAGATCCCATTTTCATTTTTTACTTACGGAGTTAAACTAATCTATTTGGCAACTCTATTTCTGACTTTTAAAGTGTGATGTAAGAGAGTAGTAACTTGGACTTTGTAAATATATGACAAATATTTGACGCGTGACTATGTGAATAAAGTAACAGGTGTAGAAAGAGGTACTGAACTTTACTTAATACTTTCTTGGAAGATTGGTTTTCATATATATTCCAGAAACAAAAGGGAGTTCAGAATTCATCTTCTTCCTTTATTTTTTATACAGTCTTATTTTTAGTCACTCCTTGATTTACGTGTTGGTTCAAACTCACATATCACTCCTTTCCTTTTCTAACTTTTAGTTTCTTTCATTTTTATGCTGCCTAACTCTTTCTCTCTATCACTTTGACTTCTATTTATTTATTATAATTCAATTTTTTAAAGTTTCTTGTTGTAATTGCACCTTGTATACTGGAGTTACAGTATTGTCATAATTGTTGTTAATATTAATTTTATGATCACTATTATTTGTTTATTTAGTTATTAACATCTTAAAAGATTACCATCACTTAGTTTTGAGGGTTGGAACATATGTATTGACATGATCAACATCCTCGATTACCCTGATTGAACTGACCGAGACCCTACATACAGTCAGACCAACGGATACATATAACCATTAACACTCAAACCAAGTTCAGTAAGACTAAACTGTTATTAAGAATTAGGTAATGCAATCATAAGTGTGATGATTCATTCCACTAATCAGACCCAATGAGGTAAGCCCATCAAAATAATATAAATAGCACATATTTCAAAGAACCAGATACGTCATTATTAATGTACACCTACTCGAGTGTCGAACACCCTCTTCACTGACTTAAGCGTCGAAGTGACATTCACCCGAGATTGAAAGCCGAAGGAGTAGCACAAGGCAAGAAGGATCCCAGTAAAGCCTTAGCAATCTGCCTGAAGGAAAGAGGAAGACGAAGACTTCAATAATTCTCTAGGTCTTATCTTCCTAGCCGAAACAAAACAAGCATTGGTAGCAAGGTTTGCAATGACAAAAAATGGGATTAATGAAACGGAGAAAATACATGATTGATTTTGTAAGCTTGTCACTTCTTATTTAATTGTGTTTCATTCATGATTGTTAAATCCATTGCGTTTTTTCTTTTCAATGATATGATCTGCGAACAATAAAAATGGATAAAAGTTGATACACAAACATACATTTTATCCTTATATAAGTCAACATCTTGGTATTAAATTCCAGTATTTATAATAAAAATAAAGGAAACAAATTATAAACTATATGTCCCAGTTAATAATGTAAATTAATAAAATATTTAATTCAAATATATATAATTTAAACACACTTGATGATACAGAGCACTTACACACTATTGTAGTGACATTCAATCACAAATTATTATCTAATGTAAGTTAAACAAAATTTACAGTTATTTTCAGCGTAATGAAATTATTAGGGTGGTTACATTTGAAATACTGTTCATTTTGATATTGTTACGGGCTTAGGGTTTTTTTCATCCTCAAAAATGTATTTTATATAAACAGGAAATACACTTTTTAAATTCGTTATTTCGAAGTTTCTAAATTGATTTTAAAAACAATTTTAAAATGGTGTTATAAGAAATAAAGACTTAAAATTAGTTCTTAGAAAATTGATTTAAAAAGGTGAGTTTTTTTATAAAAAAAAATAAAATTGGTATCCTTTTGAACTATCATATAGTTTAATCGTCAGTGTTCTCTTGAAAATATCTTGATAAATCAAAGAAAGACAATGCGTATAAAGTTCACTTTTTGAAGTAGATTGTATATACATTGTGTGATCGGAAGAGACTTTACAAAGTGAATAGGTAAAGCAAAGCTATTGCAATGGTTGGTAAGAAATGAGATTTGACGATATATGAGTAGAAAGACATGAGATCTGAACCAACTTTTGATTTTTGTCTAGTAACCATGACTAATGAGGCGATTGGAAATGATAATGTGAAATGGATGATTAGGCATGCCAAAAGCAAAAGCCCCACGTTGGAGTTCCCTTGCAGTAGGATGAAAATCAAAGAGCAATAAGTGGCCATTATTTTTCTCCCACTGTCAACGTGTTGTCGCAATAGCTGCTTGTAGATATTGCACTAAGAAGATTATAACCACAGCTAAGGATGCATCCTTTTGCCTTCCACCTAAGCTACATAATGCTAATTGCAAATAAACCCATTAGAAGTGCTCACAATCATAGCTTTGACTTAAGGGAAAGCAAAAAGCAAATGAAACACACATGTCCAAATTGACTACTATCCACCTTTTCACCCTTACTCATGCATCTGCACTTACAACAAAGGATATTCTTTCTTTCACTTACTCTAATCAACAAACCAATGCTGCTTTCAGGTATCAATTAATCACAAGGCATAACATGTTCCTACAGTTCAATACGATGTTAAAATTGTGATTAGTTAAAGTAGGACAACCATATATGACATAATTTACACCCAATATCAATCATGAGATGAAATGATGAGTAAAATTATAATTGGTTCTGCAAAAGGAAAGGAATTATTAGAGGCTAGCTTGGTTGCACTAAAAGTGGCTCTGCTCATGATATGTAGCCCATTCCTTTCAACCCCATCCATTGTTCACAATGAACCTATTCTTAAATCACCCACATTTCAACCTACTAAATTACAAAGGAGAAACATGACCACTTGATGCGCTTCTTCATGAGAAAATTTGTGAGAAAGCGCTTTCCTCAGACAAACTTTGGACCCTAGGAATCCTTGCAACTTTTCCTTTTTGAAGGATTTTGATTTCGATAGAGTGGACAAGTGTCGAAATGGGCAATTTCTTCATACAACTCAATGCATTTTTCATTATGTACGTTTAAAATTATAATTTTATTCTTCTCTTTATCTTTTTCATTACGAACTCATCAATGACGTCCTCACAACATCTTCTACACCACTGTCTAAATAGAAAAATCATATTTTGAATTCTAAATTTCCCAATACAAAAATTGTATTCTGAATAAAATTTGAACTACAATATATTCCATATTATATAATATAGAATACAATGTATTTTGAATTAATTTGTAATAAATTATATTCTGGATTGTATAATTATATTTCAGATTTTAAATTTTGGAATACAAAAAATTGTATTATGAATTTTAGAATGCTTAATACAAATCTGTATCCTAGATTTTACAATTCAAAAATGAAAATTTATATTTCAAATTTAATTATAAAATATGAAATATAATTTTTTTATTATTTTAAATTGTAAAATTCAGCATAATTTTAATATTTTTAAAAATATAGAGTGCAAGAAAAAGTTATAGAAAAAAAAGTTGTACATGGAAAATTTGGCCCATAGAACCCCAGCTAAGCAATCCTAAAGCCCAACCATAGTTATTTATTTGGTCAAGCCCGGTGAAATCTCGATTCTATGTTTATATATAAATTTTCAGTAGTATATTTATTTTTTCAATCAAGACTATAAAGGGTCATTTATATTCTTTTTGCTAGCATGTAACTTAGTACCTTAATTTATATAAACTAAAATAAAGTTCATAAAAGTAATTTTCTTTTTTTCTTTCACGTTCATGTTTTTATTAGATAAGTTTTTATATGTTACGATTAAAATAAAATTCAGCTCATGTATGTGATTTGGCCTCCCTATATAGATACTCAATTATATTTTACTGACAGCTATAAATAATCATTTAAAATAAAAAATAAATATGAAAGATTGTTTCTTTAATCGAATATGCAAGTAATAGAAATTAGAAAGAAAATACCACATACTTAAATATTTTTTTATCTAAATATCTCATTTAATCAAAATTAATATTTTAATTAAATTCATTAAAATACTTAAATATTTTTCTCAAAGTTCGTTAGTTATATGCAAAAGTGGACATATTTTTAAAGATATTGTTTTTTAAAACACGTTTTTATACAGGAAAAATAATATAGTATAAATATGAATATGAATAAAAAAATATTTGAACTTCACAATTAAATTCATATGCAAATATGCATTTAAAATATTATTTTATCTATTTACTACAAATATATACCTGTAAAAACTAAAAAAACAAATAAAAAAATATAAAGAATGTGGACTTATAATTCAAAATTTAGAACTGAGAGAATTTTACTTCTTATAATTCTAATTTATATGGTAATGTGGATATTGATTAATATAAAACAGATTATAATATTGATATTTTTATGGATAATAACTTGGATATAGATAATATAAAATAATTATATAGTTAAAAACTAAAAAATTAAAATAAAGAGAATAATAGAATAAGCAGAACGTGGTTATTTTTACTGTTTAAATACTGTAACAAAAAATGTACCATATCTGTGAATAAAAATAATAATAAAAAGAGGGGGAAAAATTGTAAAAGCCCTGAACCAGCGGAAACAGTCCCTGAAAACCTAGAGTCGCGCGCTATATATGCTTGGACGCTGTTCTGCAACGAGTTCGCCACTTCTTCGCAGCAACAGAACATGGAAGACAAGATAGACATTGCAGACAAGAAGGTAAGCTTCCTTCGTCAACGCTTCAAGCGTGTTTGTTTCTTTGTTCTCTGTTGATTCCAACGCCTTTGAAAAAACAGTTCAATTTGTGCGTTTGTTTTTGCTTTTAAGTTTCCTTAGTTGTTTAGTATTTTGAACGTAGTGCTGTGGAATCAATTGAATATTTTAGGTGGTGAATTTTAATGGGGATACTAGGTTGTATGTTTTGGCATGAATGAGTTGAAGCCCAAGGTCACTTCCAAATACTAGGTTTTTAACAGACTGTGTTAAATAATAAGGGGGATTTGAGAGTCGTGCTATACACTCTTAGTTTAGCTAAAAAACAGCTTAGAAAGAATTTTCTTGTGTATCTTAGTTTGAGTTGTGTGTTTCCTGTCGCTGTTTCAATGGTGATGAAATCATTGGACTAGATGCCTATGCTTTAATACTTATATAATAGATGAAAGACTACATTTGATGCGAACCTAGTGAGTTAGTTCATAGAGAATTAGTAATTAGTTTTAGACTCGTATGTTTGCCAAAATGTTTTGCAACTTCTTTGCTGTAGGTGATGATAATAAAAGCTAGTGATGTCATCAGTAGTCATATATAGATAAATAGATAAATTATAATACATTGTGAGACTTTTAGATGTATATGAATGCTAGTTTAAATGGGTGATGAAATATCGTGATTGTTTTGTTAGTATTTTGTTTTCCCTTTCCTTCTTTTTCCTTCTATCTTCTCTGTCCCAGAAATATAACCAGTGCTTCCATGTGGGTAGGTGTTGGTTGATATTGTAAAATTGGTACAAAAGAGAGGCCTCAAGGGTAAGCTTGGAGACTGGAAGGAATTCTTGGACACTCATGACAGAAGGTTTGGGTCCAATTTGAGTGATCCATCAAAGCGACCCCATGAGTTATTGGCTACATTTCTAAAGTCTTTTTCGGAGGAGGAAGATTTGAAGGTAAATAACATTTCGGTACCAAAAATATGTGCACATACACTCAAAACATTTGAGTTTCATTTATTTCTCCTTTGTGTTCAGTTTTTTGATAACATCATGCGACATCATGCAAACCAATACATGTTGGAGCGACTGAAAGATAAATCCCATGAGTCCCCGGAGCAGGTACATTTTAATGGTGATTGTTCTGCTAAAATATTGTTTTAGATTTGTAGTTAAACTTTCTTTCCTGGATTATAGTAGTAAGTGTTAATGTTATTTTACTTCAGTTATGACTCAAATATTAGTAAACACTTTTTTGTTTTCATTTTGTAAGTTTTCTATTGAAGACTGAGTTTCCTTCACATAAAAGTTATACTCGCAGCATGTGTTTTGGGCTTTCTACCAACCCTTTGTTGTTATTTCTTTAAGTGATTGAAAATTATTATTCAATTTCATCTGAGATTGCTCCAATCAATGTTGTCAAAACTGGACTGGGCGGTTTAACCAGTTAAATCAGGTACCGGCCTAGTGTTTGGTCCAACGCCATGAATGGGAAAACCAGGATAACTAGTGGTTTGGGAGGTTCAACTGGTTGGTTCTAAAAACATGTGTTCTTTTTGTTGTAGCTGTTCTTTTTAAGAGAGTTGTAGTTACTAATGGATTTTATTTGTTATTGTTGAACTTAAATATGATGTATTAGACTTGTTTGCTTTCATATATAACTTACTTTTGTTGTATGCTATTCTATGACTTATGACACTTAAATTTTAATTTTGTAAATATATATATATATATATATAATCTTTTTTTATTAACACTACTTTGTATATTGTATTTCTATATTAAAAAAATAAAATGATAATAATTTATTGAATCCAGTTTGATATCGGTTGAACTCTGGGTTAAACCTTAATCCCATATCTTTCAGTGACTGGACTGGTTCTAAGAACCTTGGTTCTAAATAAGTACTATTCACATGTACCTTCTGCCTTATTCTTGAATTACTTTTTACATACTTCTAAACTTATACCTTTTTGAGTTATCGTTTTCCTGTTTTATATTTAAATGCCAATTTGAAATTGGCTCCCAAGTTAAATATTTCTTGTTGCTGCAAACAAATCTGAATGTAGAACTAAAGCCTACTAAATTAAAGAGACTGCAATTGATAGTGGCATGATGCATAATCTCTATGATTCAGCAAAATCAGATATTCTGATATTACTTTTTGCTGATAATTATACTTTTTCTTCTTACTGGGTTGTGTAATTGATAATGGGTATGAACATTGTTTTCAAATCAATCTGTATTTATAAAAAAATTACTATAAATTTTCTAACGTCTGATGTTTGCTGCACAGAGGCTAGTTCAAATAACTCTGCAGCATCCGTTATATCCATTGGACTATTCATTTCCATCAATTGATGAGGTTTGTTACAATCATCTGGACCTGAATTGAAGGGCTCAATAGTTATTCTGATGTATTGTGTATGTTCCTTTTGATGTGGATTTGAAGGGGTGGATAGTTATAAATGTTAAAAACAAACCCAAGGTGATGAAGTCTACTACAATGCTTGCTGTTGATTGTGAAATGGTTCTTTGTGAAGATGGGACAGAAGCGGTAGTTAAAGTCTGTGTGGTAGACCATAATTTAGAGGTAATTTATGCACACTCCCTCTATTACATACCCTCCCAAAAAAGGGTTTCACATAACTGTGTTTAAAATCATTCTCCTTTTCCGGTTATAGATAGATAATTTTCTGAACTTTTTTTTTCAGGCCAAACTAAATGAATTTGTAAAACCTGACCAAAATATTGTGGACTACAGAACAGAGATCACTGGTGTCTGTTCTAAAGATCTAGAGGCAGTGACTTGCTCCTTGGCTGATATACAGGTATTTTGTGGTTTCCTTTGTTGTTTTTTTATAGTCCTTTCATGTTTCTAATGAAGATATGTCTTGTACTTCTATAGAAATCCATGAAGAAGTTGTTATCAAAAGGAACCATATTAGTGGGTCACAGTTTGCATAATGATCTACGTGGTAAGTTTGATAAACGTTTTAGTTTACTTTGCTGTGTCTTAAAACCTTCTGCTAGATTTTGAGTATATGAAGGGACTAGCTCCGTTGAATTATTTTTTGTGATTCTATTTTTTATACTAATGCCAGTTGTTTGCAGCGCTGAAGCTTGATCATGTCAGAGTCATTGATACTTCCTTTATCTTCCAATCCTCGGATGGATCTATGCACAGAAGACCTTCTTTGAATAGTTTATGTCAGGTAAAGTGGCAAATATTTTATATGCAAAAATTAAGGTTCTCCATTACAAAACATAATTTATGAAGTATTATGAGAAATGATCACATATCTTTTGGAGGAATGATGTTTATTTGTGATGGCTTATGTCTTGAAATTTAAGATATTTCATCATCCAGGCCTGCACAAGAAAATTATAGCAACATAGAAGAATAAACACAGAAATGAAAAATATTGATCTTTGATTTATAGTTTATCACCAATTGTTGTGACAGGCTGTGTTGGGTTGTGGTGTTCGGGAAAAAGGTGCTTCACATAATTGTCTAGATGATGCATGTGCAATAAACACAGAAATGACAAATATTGATCTTTGATTTATAGCTTATCACCAATTGTTGTGACAGGCTGTGTTGGGTTGTGGTGTTCGGGAAAAAGGTGCTCCACATAATTGTCTAGATGATGCATGTGCAGCAATGAAGCTTGTTCTTGCAAAGATCAAACATGGTGTTGATAGGGAATTTTCAATTTCATTGGCTCAAGAGCATGTAAGCAGACATATACATCTCCATTACATTGTAGTTGTAATGATGTTCATTGGCGACTAAAGGTCAATACTATTACTGTTATATTGTTTTAGGTTCCAGAATGTGATACATCAAAGCTTTTTCTTCACAAGATACCAACCACTGTAAACACTGAAGCACTGCATAACATTGTTCCTGGAGAATTCAGAACTGAACTGCAGGTAGTGTGTTCTATGGTTATTTCAATGTTCTAATGAAGAGGTTCATATGTAATTATTTTAATAGTGTGAATCTCTTCAATTTGAAAACAATTATATTTGTCTCACGGTAATCTTGTTGGTAGTCTGTTTCTGGGTTATTTTTTGTGTTTGAGATCTGATGCATCTGATGCAACTGCTGCAGCATTCCAAGAATGGTCAAGGAAGACATTATTCTGCCTTAGCTGTTTTTAAAAATCCACAAGAGGCTGATAAGGCCTATAAAAATGTCCAGGGAAGCCAATTAAAGGTACATACATGATATATAACGGTGTGCAAATCTGTTACTTGATATCACTAAATTGCTTGTTGATTAGCTGAGCCAATGAAATGCATAAATGTGGATTTCACTCTCCACTATAATACCTGAACCCATTTGTCCCAATAGATGTTTGAAAGGAAGATATTTTTTTGGACAAGTCTTCTGTTGATAAACCAATATTGCAGTCGTATATTACTGAAGTACATTTATTTACTCCGGGATTACTGATCTATCTCATAATAATATGTATATACTTTATCTCAGGATACATATGGGCGTCCACAGAAACTTGTAACATTTCGGCTAAGTACAGGCATGTCTGCCACTCTATTTGTTCGGAAAATGGTAAGTGATGAACCCAATGACCGGATTCAATCTAACAAGAGGGCTTTACAAACGGATGAGGCAGTTGATGTTTCCAAGAAAGCAAAGATAGATAAAAACATTGAAGAGGATGATGCCCCAAAGAAAGCAAAGATAGATAAAAACATTGAAGAGGATGATGCCCCAAAGAAAGCAAAGATAGATAAAAACATTGAAGAGGATGATGCCCCAAGCAGTGATGCCCATTCAAATGAGATTGAAGCACTGAATCAACGATTAAAGCAAAGTGAATTGGAGATCGAATCATTGAGGAAAGAGCTGACACAGAAAGATTTTGAAATATCCGCGCTGCATAAAATGGTAGCCTCTATGAATAAGCGAAAAAATGTAGCCAGGAGATGAAATATTGGATTGTTTGGTGAAATGAAGATTAAAGGGATGCTCGTAAGCCAGGTCCTCGTAAATCTATGGTAATTTCTTAAAAATCGGTTCGGGGAACCGTACAGTTTTGAGACATTCATATTTAGTTGTCATGTTAATTGCTCTGAGGTTCCAGAAGTTGTAGCCTGCCAGTCTAAATTTGGATTTAAATATTTCCCTCGAAGGATGAACAAGTGAACCGATGAATGTTTTTGTCCACAACTAACGTTTTACTGCAATTATGTGTTCTATTGACATTCCTTCATATGAAGACAACTCATTTAATGTTGACAACTTTGTACTAGTGGTTTTTTATTTGGGCCGCTTTTAGCTCTATAAGTTATAAATTGTTAGCATTGTTTTGCGAATGTTTAACTTTGCTTTTCAGAAGCTTACGCTTTGAAGGTATTTGGGATGCTTTTCAATCTTCACATGGTTGTAAAAAAGTGTGACGCGTTAAAAATGTTTAAGGCTGAATTTTACTTAATGTCATTCGGTGCACACATTTTTACTTCTACACAATATACGTAAAGGGACTTTACTAGTAGGATCTCTGGTGCAAACCCATCGTGGTTCATTTAAAATAGCTATTTACATATGCACCTGCTGTCTCTGAATGTTATTAAGCCTGTCTGTCACAAGTGAATTTTGGAACAAATAATTATAAACATACTAACTTCTGTCAAAATTTTGTAACTAAATAAATAAACAAACAATAAATACATAGGAGGAACAATAAAATAAAAACTTGAATAACTTAAGTGAGAAATTTTTTACAAATTAGGTTGTGTATACATTAATTTTGACTTGTGAAAACATTAATTCTATTTTTCTTTGAAAATTCTTACAAAAAAGTTTGTCTCACACACGTAATAACAAGGTTAAAATAGCCTTTTATTTATTTTTTAATAAAGGCAAAAAATTAAATTTAAAAAATGACAGCTGTGGGATTTGAACCCACGCCCTTTCGGACCAGAGCCTAAATCTGGCGCCTTAGACCACTCGGCCAAACTGTCACAATTGACAAACAAAGTTGCTCAGAAGAAAGTTTTATACATCAGAAGGTGAGAGTAATTATGATCATTTTTCGGTTTTGGAAAGTAAAAACAAAAGTGGCGGAGAGGACTAAATTCATCCTTTAGGCTATAACAAAGAAAAATAAAAAAATTATATGACAAAATACAGTAATCATTTCACTTTCTTTTTCTATTGTAGCAATCCTTTAATACAAATACAAATGACTTATTACAGTAATTATATCAGTGAGTGAACATAAAACAAAACATGCATATTGAAGAGGAAGTTTATTGTTATTCTTAGAACATATAATTAAGAGGTTTTAGAGGATGTCATTAGGGTTAAAAACAGTAAACATAAAACTACACAACCTTCTTTATTGTCTTTTTCAATTTAATTTTTATCTGTGCTTTTAGTCTAGCATAATTATTACTTAAATCTTACAAAAATGAAGAACTATGACTTTATAAGCTCATAATGAAATTTATAAAATAAACTATCTAAATTTTTTGAGCTTCTAATGCTCTAAAAAGCTCTGACAAATATTTTAGTTGGTAAACACCATGAAATTTGAATGAAATGATTGAAAATTTGGAGTAACAAAACAAGGAAAATATTTGTTGCTGAATTATATATTAACATCTTAATAGGTTTAATAATTGTTTTAGTCTCTCTGATTTTATCGTTTAATTTTTGCAATTTTTCTTTATAATTTTTTTGTTAAAAGTAAACATAATATTCATAAAATGTAAAGAAATATTTTTTTCCACTACATAATGAAAAATTGAATATTTTCTATGGTGTAGTTAAATAATTTAGTTATCCATTTCTAATTATGCTAGCCTTTGTTAGTAAATTTTGTCTAATAATGAATGAAAATCTAAGAAAACTATGACATGATATAAATTTGTAAATAAATAATAACAAAGATAAAACATTAAAATAAAAATTAAGAAAAGAAAAATATAACTATATTTAATATATTATATTTCTTAATTTTTATTTTAACTAGTTTGTACATTGACTAAAACTCCAATAAAAAGTATCAAATATGTGAGTAAACTTAAATGGATTTATAGAAATGATAATCAATAATTTTGAATTCGAATTTTTAATATACCAATATCGAAAAGGGGAATTTTGCGGCCTATAAAAGAAGAGTCCTTTTTTTTTTTTTTTTGTCTATAAGATGAATTTTAAGTGAAAAAAATTGTTGGTTGAATTGAAGATTAGGACTGAAGAGGACCAAGAAAAGAGGGTTTACTTAAGCGACAAATCGTTGAATTGAATCTCGATTCCTCCCTCAAGGTGAAAGCGAAGCGGGTCCATCCAGCGATGGACGTCGCCGGAGGATCAATTAGAGCCGCCATATCACGGTGGGAGTTGGCGGTGTGGCGGCAGTACCAGCACGTGCTGGACAAGTGGACGCCGCTTGTGGGACGGCGGTGGGTGGGGTTGCTGGTGGTGGCGCTGATGTACGCGCTGCGCGTCTACTTGGTGGAAGGGTTCTACTTAGTGTCGTACGGTTTGGGAATATACATCCTCAACCTTCTGATCGGGTTCCTCTCCCCTCAGGTGGACCCCGAGATTCTCGACGGTGAGGGCCCCACACTCCCCTCCTCCGTAAACGACGAGTTTCGTCCCTTCGTTCGCCGCCTCCCCGAATTCAAGTTCTGGTTCGTTATCTTCTTGCATTTCTTGTATTCTAATTACTATTAATGCAATTCACGATCATCAATTAATTTCACTTCATCGGTCCCCGCCATAGCGCTTGTTCTGATCGATCATAGTTACCACAGAACCCAAATTCCATGGGTTTTATTTGCCAGGTTATTGTTATTGTGTATTTACAGGGTTGTGTGTGCTGCGAGTTTTTTTTTTCAAAGAAAAACAGTTGGCAACCAAACCGCAGGAATAGCCAAAATGTCTCAATTTGTGGGTTCTTTGCATTTGTCTACATTTCTTGTTGTGTATAATTAAGGATTGTGATGGAATTGCAACTCTTACTACAATCGCAATTTAAAATCTTGGCTGCATTTGTTACATGATGTAATCTTAGTATTTTCTGGAATTACATTTTTAATGATGTTATACCTAATAAAAGAATCATCGATAAAAAAATTAAAAGAGAAAAATGGAAAAGGAATACAAAAATGAAATGGTATGGAATAGGTAATTAACGTTGAAAATGAAATTCTATTCCTTTTTGAGGATATAAGACATTCTTTTTATTGTAAATTTTTTGTTCGCCTTCATTTTCTTGGGAATAACATTCGTATTTTAGGAAAATGAAAAAAAGAGAGTTTGTGTTCTGCTCTAGTTTCCATGCGGCACAGTAGCTTGGGGTTGAGACTGGTGCTGCTGCTTTGCCGAGGTTGGGTGAAGGGGTGGTGAGTGGTGACCACATGCAGAAATTTTGACCCTCTAAGTCGATGAATCAATAAAATAGTTAACGAAAGCAGCACCAATCTCTCAACCCTACTCCAGATTTTGTCAGTGCCAATAAAAGCTAGAGCAGTTAAGTTGGGTTATCCGGAGGAGAGTGTTATTATATGTCAAGGTGTTGAATTGCTGTTGCAGTCACACTTCCGTCTTGTTCTTGGTATTACGGAAAATTACAGAGAAATGTTTCGGTGGCATTGTGTCGAGAGCAACTCCAAAACCTTGAGGTTGTGGACAAATTTGCTGTTGTGAACCGATTTCGAAATTCTTGTTTTATGTGAAACTAAAAGAACATACATGAAAGGAGCAAATAGATTGATCTGTCGATTCAGATAAAAATCTGGATGTTCATGCCCACAAGTAATGAATTGTTCGGAAATGCTGACATTGCAAATCAGCATTGCATTTTATGTGTGACATTTATGGGTTTCTCGTTGGGTGTTGTGCTTCTAAGTTATAGAAGTACTTCGTTCACCTGAATCTTCATGTTTTTACCTTCAGGATTTTGACATGGAGATGTTGTTTCTGCTGATTGTAAACAGGTACTCAATCACAAAGGCGTTTTGCGTCGCATTTGTGATGACTTTCTTCAGTGCGTTTGATGTTCCAGTGTTCTGGCCAATACTCCTCTTCTACTGGGTGGTCCTATTCACGCTTACAATGAGGAGACAGATATCTCACATGATTAAGTACAAATATTTACCCTTCTCATCTGGAAAACAGGTAAATTAACATTTTCATTAAGTACAAATATCGTCATAACCGTTGTATGGCTTTTCCCATTATTGTGTTTTACATAAATACAGTTTCGGTTCTAATGGTAAAAGCTTGTTTCTTTTTTTTTTTTTTTTCAAAACTTGTAGCGTTATGATGGAAAGAGAGCATCACCTGAAAGCACAAGCCTTTCAGATGGCTGAAATTTTCAGGTTAATTGAACTTTGCTTAATTTAGGTAACAGATCATTATGTGTGGCTTGATATTATTTGCTGTATATATTTTGACAGCTAGGAAGTTGGAGAAAGTTGCTCAAAGTCTTGTGTGGACCCGGGGATGTCCGATTCCCATTGGAGCCAAGTTGTTTGGACTTTTGGGGTATTGAATATTTTTAAACCCTAGTAAAAGATTCAATCTAGGAAGATAGAATTGTGAGTTTCGGAGGACTCTTTCTTTACTCAATTCATTTTTCTTTATTCTGTATTTCTATATAGGTAAATGCCTCTTGTTCCTGAATTAGTCGTCAAAATAACTGCTTTTATTTTGAATTTCTTGCAATGCGTTTATACCGAGTTATCTTTTTATACTGCCTATATATATTTTAAATTTTTAATCAAGGTAATTTTTTGGAAGTATAATTTCTAGAAATAGGCTCATCAATAGGAAAATAAAATAAGACTATAAAGCGAATTAAAATTTTCATGCAAGTTAAAACTACCCTGAGCATCTCAACTTTCTTAGAAGTTAACCTCATTAGAATTATTTTTTTTCGGATTTTTTTCTTCGAGCAAGAATTTGAACACCTATGGTTTCGGTTGTTGTAAAACTCAAAGCACCAAAAGAGTAATTGACGTGCTTGGTTATGATTAATCACATGTTGAAGCAAATAGAAGGGGTAGAAGGAAGACAAATTAGAACAGACAGAGATGGGAATTAGAGCAGAGGGAGAAATCTTTCATGCATTCCTCCTTCTCATTCATGCATTTTATGGTATTGTTACTGTATCTCATGGATTGAATCTATATTTTTTGGGCCTCTTCATCATAGTTCATATCATCTCCTTTCTAATGGACAAACACTTTGTCTAGAAGGTGTAGATCATGATAATCCTGTAACAAGCCATCCTCAAGCTCCCCAGGTAGAGTCTTCGGGAAAGAAATCAAAATATGACAATTGCTTCCGGCACCCTACAACTATGGGAAATGATCAAAATAATGTTTTATGCAGTTTTTAAATAGGAGTTATTTGGTTTTATTATAATGATTTGGTTTTGTTAGAATATTTTTTTTTGGATTCCGAAATCTCTTTTCCACGATATGTTTTTGGATTTTGTTATTTAGATTTATTTTTGGCATAAACTTTTTGTATTGAATTGTTTTTTTGAATGGGATTTTGATTTTTCAAATTTATTTTGGAATTTTATTTCTGGAACATAAAAGTTCTCTTCCAAATTCTTTTTTTCAGAATGTATTTTTTAATTCTGAATTTTCAATTGTGGAATGAAGGACAATTTTATAATTTTAAAAGTTGATTGAGTGTGGGTTCAAAATCATTGGGTGCAGAATATACTCTTTTGGTGGGTTGCCTTCAATTTTGGAAGCCACTACACTCAGAGGTACCACTTTAGGTTGGTTGTCAACAGAGAGAGTGGGTAACTACAACTCCTTATCATTTTTACATAATGGCTTGAGTTTGGAAGCATGGAAGATGTGGTGGATTTTGGAACCTCAAGTAAAATCTAACTCAAAGGAAGTGTCATCAATGCACTTGATGATCTGTCATAGTCCATAAAAATATTTGGGCAACTTTTCAACCATTCTTCCTCTCGTTGAAACTTGACATAAGGTTATATTTCAACTTAACCCACACTAAGTTACCTAAATGAAATGAATGTGCATGTACTGTTGATCTGCATAAGTCTTAATGTTAGTTTGAGCTTCAAGCAAATTAACTGATGTTCCACAAGTGCTAGATCTAGTAACATGAGGAAGTAAGGAAGATGGTAGTTTCCTATATTCTGTTTGATAAGGACTCATTCCAGCTGAAGTATGATACGATGAATTATAGTGTCATTCAACCCAATACAAAAACTTGCCCCCATTGAAAGGGTTTATTGATTTGGCGATCTCCTTGCTGATAATAAGCAGTAGTCATGCGTAACATAGTGTTGTTGAGCCTGAAAAATGATCGCAAAATAGGGCTCATGAATAATAGGATCTCAATCAGATAAAATGCATGCTCTTGGGTATCCTATGGAGCTTGCATATCACGAGAGGAAATAGACCAGCCACTTGCGAAGCTATGAAATTGGTATGCAGGGTCCCAAAACGCACAACCTTAGAAATGGCTATGATTTTGAAGGCAGCCCATTATGAAGTCAACGCATACATCTTCCCAAATGCTCGAAGGAATGAGCAATGGTTGTAGCCAGTCATAAGGCACATGAGTAGGAGACTTAACCTGTTGACAAATAATACACTTGTTAACAAAATTTCTTCCCAGGTCAAAAAAAGTTTTCTTACAAGGTCTTTAAAATACTAGCATGCCCGCCAATGGAATTTTCATGGTATTTTTCTAACAATAGTGGCGTAAGAGCAGAGTTGGCAGAGAGGTAAATTTTGCCTTGATGAAACAACACACATTTGATAGTCGAAAAACTCCTAGGGTTCACTTCTACCCACTTTAATTGTTGACTGAGCTCTTGATCAACATGATAGCTTATTGGACCTTTACAAAAACGTCAAAAATGATGCCTAACATTTGTCTGAGCTTTGGTATTCTTAAGCGTGCATTTACAACTCTATTGGAACCCCCAACCTTGTACTGAATATCGTAGTTGTAGCCCATTAGTTTTGAGAGATAATATTATTGTTCAGGAGTTTAGATATTTTGTGTTATTAATTCTTGTGAGCTTCGTTGATATGTATAGATGATAAATTTTCGTCCCAATAAATAGCCTTTGTAATGACATGTAATTTCCAACGGAAGTGGACGATCTTAGAAGCTTAAGGCAAAATTTCTTACTGAAAAAGATGACTAGATGTCTTTCCTACTACAACACAACACCCATGCTTAGTCCTGATGCATCTGTCTCTAAGATGAAGTTCTTTCGAAAATCCAACAAATGAAAGGTTGAGGCAAACACCTTGGCCTGTCTGTAATAAGAGGGATTCACAAAGCCAGAAAACTTGATGGTGGTTGGGATTATTTAATATAATTGTAATATAATTGAGGTTGTCGTATCTAAAGAGAATTAATGTTTTAATAAATATATCTTTGAAGATGAAGTGATGTGAAAACAAAGACTTCCACACAAAGCTTGTTTATATCTTTTGGAAGGAACTTTAGGATAGAAGGTATTGATGGAATGAAGTATCTTCAACAATTTTTTACTTGTCCTCTTCTTCATTTTCCACATGCTCTTCCTCATTCCTTACAACATCTTTCTCAATTTCTTCTTCAACCTTTGCATTTTTGTCAATGTTCCTTCCAATCACTTTGCCACTTCTTCACTTCTTGTGGTAATTGATTTGCTTCAGCATGAACTTTATCTTGTTGTTTAGTTAAGTGATGGATTACTTGACTCATTTTTCTTGACCTACTTGGTTCTTGTTCAAGCCGGAAATGGCATTTGGGCAAGATCCATAACAGAATGGAACGATATGGATCACTTACTTCCTAAAGTAATCTCGGCAAATAACCGAGCTATTTAGGATTCTCATTTAAATACATACATGGATTTATCTCCAAATTATTACCTTAATTTATATAATAAAATCTCATCACAATCAATCCTATTATCACATAATTAATATTATTTTTTTATAAATGACTTTTATTCCAACATATTTTGTATTTAATGTAATTCTTTATCAACCAAAATATTGGAAATCCTCATTCAATTACCTAATGGATTTATCTCCATCTTATTATTACCCAACTAAATCTCGAAGCAATATTACACAAGGTAATTCTTCGAGAATTGATTCTTATTATGAGATATTGCAATTAAATTTATTTATGTCTCATAATTTGATATATTGTTATTAAATCTATTTGTTTTACAATAAAAAATAATGAAATTAACATAAGCTAATAAATATACAAACAACTCATTAAGAGTGTTCTCAACTTTTTCATACTCACTATACTCTTTATACATTATAATTTATGTTCTTGCTGGAGAATTTTCTGCATGTGCAGATCTTTCCCTTTCCTTGTGATCGATCACTGTTTACAGGAAAGCCACCCAATCATCATCTCGGAAACCATCCATCATCTTGGCGAGAACATTGACGTTCATGAGATTAGGTAAAAAAAATTCGATCTCCACTAGTTAACACATTTGCATTAAACTCTACACCTCTTAAATCAAAACACTTTTTTAGATGACATTTTATAAAAATATTTACATGGAATTTTAAAGTTTTAGTTTTCAAGTGATTTAGTAATAGTTAAATTTTTAATTGCAATAACATAGCCACACATCAACATCGAACCTTTTAAAATTTTATATATAGATAAAAGTTATACAAAATTCCTTGGATATTTTCTCTAACTAAAATTATATTTACGTCTAAGTAACTCATTAATTTAAAGTTTAGGTTGGAAGGTTAACAAAAAATGTCTTAAGAAACTTCTATTTGAAATAAAATAAATGACATAAAAAATACTTTAGATATTGATCTAAGTTTTATTCACCTTTTATTTTCAGAAAACATGTTTAGACATTTTATAATTTTTTTAACTAATAATGAAACATATATTAAGATTTTGAAATAATCATAATATAATAACCACCATTTCTGAATATATATAAAAAAAAAGTTTTCTTCAGGGAGTAAGTATCCCATCATCTCTATGTGAAAAATTATAGAATTAGATTTCATTCTATGGTATTTTATTTAATGTTTTGGTTAAAATTTTCAAAATTTCAAACCTAAAGATTTTTCGAAACACTTCAAATTTTAAATTTTGAACTTTTAAAAAATTTAAATTTTCAAAACTTTAAAATTTTTAACTTTTTAAATTTTGAATTTTTAAATTTTGAAATTTTTAAATTCGAAATTTTGAATTTTTTTTAAAATTTCAAAATATTTTACCCTTTAACTTTCTTTAATTTTTTTTTCTATTTTATTGTTAGATTAATATTTGATTTTGTTTCATTATTATGTACATTGCATCATTTTCTATTTTTTTAAAATTGTAAAATTTTAAATTTTTAAATCTTAAAGCCTTTTTGAAACACTTTAAAATTTTTAAAAGTTTTCAAATTTTCAAACCCTAAATCCTTTTGGAAACACTTCAAATTTCGAAATTTTATATTTTCAAAAAATTTAAATTTTCAAATTTTGAATTTTTAAAGTTTTAAATTTTTAAATTTTGAAACCGAAGGTTTTATAAATCCATCAAACCTCTTTTTCATTTTTTATTTTCATACTTCCATTTTGATATACCACAATTTTCCCCAGTTTGAATAAGCGAGGGAGGAGTTTTCCATTTGATATAAGGAGCAATTTTCTTTTTGATTTACGAATTAATTTTTCATTTGGTATAATGAGAAATTTTCTATTTGATTTATTGATCAATTTTCTCTTTTTTTTTTTATGTTCGTGTTGTTCCTTTTCTCTCTCTTTAGATTTTTATCTTTTTATCTTCTTTTGAGTGAAAATTAGTGTTGTCCTTTTTGTTGTTGATCGGTTATGGATGTTCGAGGTTTTCTACCGTGGCTTTGGATCGCTGATTGAGAAAATCTCTATAAGTTTTGGTGTTTGCGGTATGTTATGGGAACATCTCTCCAAGGTTGCCATTTTTTTCAAGGAACAAAAGAAGTTGACAATTTATTGACTTTGGTGTTGTTTGAGTGCAATATACTGATGTAAGTGATTGGGAAGAAGAATTTGTTGAAGACCTTCTTGAGCATCATAAGAGGTTTGTTTTCTGATAATTAGTTAGCATATATTCACTTTAAAAATGAAAAAAAAATATTTTACAATAAAAAGCAATCCATGATAATTTCTCACTGCAGAGACTTCAGGAGAAACAAGATCCGGTTGTATTTGAAATTATGAATGTTCAAGAAAAAAACACAAAAGTTTCGCGAACATGTATCATGCTGATGGAATGTTTGTGTGATTTCCTCATCAATTAAGATTGTGTTTCTATTGTAATATTTCAGAAGTTATCAAAGGCCATTGTTGAGGAATGGAAACCCATATTGGATGCTCTTGATATGGATGCTAGCAATGGAAATTCTTTGAAAGCTCATGCATTTTTACAACTAATAGCAAATTTTGGTATTGTATCTGGTTTTAATGAGGAGGAGATCCAGGCTAATTCCAGTGGTATTTCCATGTTGTCAAGTGTTGATTTGTGTCGTTACCTTGGGTATACATATTTGAGTTAATTTATAAATTAAAATATTTGTATGCAATATGTGTACCATAAACTAGAATCAATGGCCATGTTGTGTTCTAGATATTACTTGAAGTTTGTGACTTTAACAACTATTTTTCTTTCTATTCTCACTATTATAACATTTTGAAAAAAAAACTTTTATAAATCTTGACTCCTCCTTAAACCATCATATATGTGAAGTGGATGAAATAATAATTGGTAAGGATGATGTTAATTTTCATGTATATTGTAATTTTTACATTATCAATTAATTACAATTTTATCTCAAATAACTTTAAAAAAAACTTAAATATGATTATAATATTAGATACATAATAACAATAAATATTGAATACATAATAATAATAATAAAATATAGATATATATTAAAAATAAAAAAAATGTAGATACACACCGTTAGTATATAATAATTATGTATTTTATACGTTTCGTATAAAATTATTTATGAGTGCATATATGATTTTGTCTAAAGATAATTAATTTTAACTATAACATGTTGCCAATTAAATAAATTGGGAACATGTTATAATTAAAATTAACTATCTTTAGATTAAATCATATATGAATTCATAAATAATTTTATATAAAACTTATAAAATATATAATTAATATATATATATATATATAACACTATGTGTATGAAATTTAAGTTTATTGTAAGAATTTTGAGAGAATATTATTATTTAGCATATTGTTATTATGATAAATTTTCATTTCATGTATTTTTAATAAGTTTATTGCAATACTCTATTTACTTAAGCTTTTTGAAAAAATTTCTTAAGAACTTTTAACAAGGTTAGCCAAGAATAAATAAAAATGTTTACTCAGATATCTCTGCATGAATTGATAAATTATAAATGAATGCTAGGAAGTGTATTCAGGTTCAAAGGATATGGGTAGTATAATCAAGTCCAATGAATGTTGAGCAGTGTATCCAGGTGCCAAAACTTATAAATAAATGTTGGACAGTCTACCCAGGTCCAACAGATGTCTGAGTGTTGTACTTGGATCCAACAGGTTTCACAACTTATAAATGAATGTTAGGTAGTGTACCTAGGTTCAAAGGATGTTGGGAAGTGTACTCAGGTTTGGATGCTATATTAGAGTCGTAATGGTGTGTAGAAACCCATATGGGATTAAAATCTCAATTAGCTTGAATAGCATTACGAGAAACTTGTAATGCCCTTCGTGAGTTCGAAAAGTGGTCTTGTGAATATTCTCATCATGCATTCTAATATGGTGGAACCCCAAGCTTGTTAAATCAATGTGTGCCATGGAGTTCGTCTAACTGGTCAATTAATCAAATTGGGAAGCTATCCTTATTGGTTAGCAATGCAGAATTACCAATTTTCGTCTTTTTTCTAAACTAACAACATCGAAGAAGAATAAAAACTGTTGGTCTGATCAATCTTTCTTCCATCATTTCTCTAATCAATATTTTGATCTCTAGCTTTTGAAAGTATGGAAACATATAGGGCCTCACATTCACTGGGTTAGATCCTTGAAGAATGGGTATTTTTTCGTTAGCGCGACAAGGGGGAGGAAGCTTCTTGGGGCTTTCAAAAAGGTATACAAATGATATATCAAAGCAACCATTGGTTGAGTAAGGTTGAGAATTTGACAGTTAAAGGGAAGACAAAATGACATGGAGAAGGATATTTCTGTGATAACATTTGGTTGGAAATGGGCAACAATAGCTTCCATGACTTTTGGTTTGGCCTGGATCTCATTATCTTGGATCATATCAAGAAGGCAGTGTAAATAATCAAGTTACCCAAGATTACTAAGCAAAATGTCATTCCTGCAATTGACTTGACTCTTAATTTTCCTTTTCTTGAATCTGGTTCTAGGTCTCTCTGAGCTTAATTGTAGATCAGTGCCTCGGTTCGTCATGAGACCTGTTTTTTTAATTTTTTATTCTAATTTCAACTATTAAACTGAGTATGAATGTTCTTGAAAAGGCTTACGCTTTTCCTACGTTTCAATTTGAAATTTTACATGGCACAATGATAAGCAATTAGAGGGTAGCGCCGTGATATTTTCGCACTTCCAAGTGCTCTTAGTAGCATCAAGCATGAACCATGATAGTGCTGGATTTAGATAATTTCTAACATTGAACCGCGTGATTAATATTGAAGAACAAATGTACAAAGGTCATGGCAAACAGTGAAGATCCGTATATAAAATATAACTAGAACTTAATATCATTAAGGATTTCAGATTAAACATTCAAATGGAATAACAAGTGAAAACCAGTACAAATAGATAATCAGGCTCAGTTTTAACCTGAAGAAATTTATGTACAAGAATAGCCCACCAGGCATATCCAATAGCAGCATATAAGATAACAGAAACATCACTTGGTTGCAACTTTAGAACTTTTTCCTCTTCCAGATTCCAAGGATCCAATTCCAATTCCAAAATAATGATCATGTTATTTCAAGCACTGCTAATAGATGCCTCAGTGCTTTCATAAACTGAACTAGGAACTGCAGAGTTTAGACCATACTTAACAGGGTAGGAACAGTCCATTGCAATTCCACACTTCCCTTCTGAGGTGCTTCTCACGTTGCGCTCCATCTTGAAATAGCCATCCTCACCCCATCCAGTGCCCCATGAATTCCTCACCAGCCAGTAATCCACACCATTTTCAGTCCCATATCCAACAACCACCACACCATGATCTAACGCTGTTCCACATTTACCAGTAAACACACCCTGGAAAAATTCAGAAAACTTTAAGCATATACATTTGACAGCTAAACATTGTTGCATTGTGTATTAGTTCCTTGTCTCAAGCTTCTTATAAAATTAAAAGTTTGCATAATACCAATTTAAGAACATAGTCTCAAATGAAAATCAATGTAGTGATCAGTGTGTAACATTTTAAAGAGTATACTCACAGATTGATAAAGTTGCAAAGCCCTGCCAGAGGCTTCAATAGCAACGCTTACGGGTTGATGAGAAACAGCTTTCTTTAAGGCATTCTCGTTATTTGATGGAACATCCTCGTAACCATCAATTTGCACTACCTTAGTCTTTTTCTGTAGCAGTATAAATCAATCAAAATCATTAGAAACAAATCAATTATTTAGTTGAATATACGAGGCAAGGGGTTTAGAAAGATTGGTATAGTGACCTTAGTTTGATCACAAGTTCCATCAATGCCCTGGTATGGATAATCTTCTTCTGTGTCTATGCCACCATTTTGAATGATGAACTGGAATGCGTAGTCCATGAGGCCACCGTTGCATCCTTCATCATACTCTCTGTCACAGTCCACAAGCTCTTGTTCTGATAGGGACACAAACTCCCCTGTCACTATGTTATTTATACCTTCCACAGCAGCCACTGTTGAGAACGCCCAACAACTTCCTGCGTCATTCATGCATAACACAATTTATTAATAAACCCAATTTTAATAGGATATACACTCTGTTAAAATTTAACATGATAATGTCCATCCATGATTTTTAAGTACAAATTTTTAGTACTTTTAGTAAATAAATTAAACAGCTTTAATGATTAAGATTTTATCTGATAGATATGTCTCTAGAAAATATTTGAACTGGAGCAATCTTATATTTTTTCTTTTGCGAATTCACTTATAAATCTCTTTACAAGGTACTATTAAAAATTTATAAACTAAAATAAGAAAAGAAGTACAAAACTATTCATCTGTACCATTATATAAAGAGATGCCTTTGTATTTTGTATGTGAATTTTTAATTGGACAATTTTATCTTTTAATAAATAAATAAATAAAAAATATTGAATTACCGTTTTTTGTTTTAGTTTTCAGGAGAAATCTCAAGCACTCGCTAAACCGTTAACGAAAATAGAAACACATAAAAATCTATTAACAAATTAAATTGAAATATTTTAATTTAACATTATTATCTTTTAGAAAAAGATGCCCCACTTTTAATTTTTTTAATATTTTCAGTTTAGATTTTTAAATCTAATAATACACCCCCCTCTTCAGTTTAGATTTTTCAAAATCTAGCTAAATTTAAAAAACAAATCCAGGCAATCAAGTTAGTTACTAATAATGTGAAAAATATAAAAAAATTGAAGTATATTAATACTCGCAAAACATATTTTTTAAGAGTATCATCTCACTAGAAAAGTGTTATACTACATAAGTTTAAACGAATACTTAATAGTTACGTAACCTTTGCTGTTACAGTAGAATTAAATACAGTTATTAAGAAACGTTATCTTTACCAAATGAAAAGGCGATAAGATAGGGAAAAAAACTTACCACAATTTCCTTGATCTTTGATTGGACCAACTGCACCTTTCAACCTCCAATCCACATGCACCGGCAACTGATCACCGGAGTTATAAGCATAGCGGTGACCGGTGCTCTGGGTTTTCATGACCCTGCGTTTGGCATCAGTTCTGGTGCCCAAATACATGGCACGGTATTCCTCATTGGTGATATCAGCAAATTTGTTCAAGCCAAGTGTGTATGTGTTGTTCTGAGCGTTGTGGTCTTGTATGAATCCTAGGTTGTCCTTGAACACTTGAAACCTCTTGTCCTTCTCACCCAACCCATTGTACACCTTCCGGTGCTTCACCAACCACTCCTCGTACATGTCCATGACCTCGTTTTCGGAGTAATTGATGATGGACATGGCGGTAGCATGTGAGAAAGTGAAGGAAAGGAGGAGCAAGGTGGGTATGAGCATTGAAGGCATGGTTGGTGTGAGGAAGAGGAGAGGAGGGTGAAAGGTTGAATGGTTGTTGATGAAGAAGAAGAGGGAGTGGTGAGTTTATATAGAGGGGAGTACTGTAAGCAATTGAGTTAGGGAAATAAAGGAATGGTAAAGAGAACTGTCACACCACGTGGCCTCTCAGAATGAATAATTGCAAACTCTGTTTCCTTCGTTATTGGCGTTTTAGTAAATTCGTTAATACATAGTTTAATTGCTTATTTTTATACATATACCACTCTTTTTATTTTTATTTTTATTTTTCTATCTAAAACTCTTTTTTTTTCTTATTTATCATTTTTTTATTTTTACTTTTTTATATCATTTCAAAAATAAATAAAAAATCAATTATTATTAATTAGATTTTTATTTCTTTTATATTTTTATCTTTATCTTATCTTATTTTATATTTATTTTATATCTTTTCTCTCTTTAGTTATTATTATTTTTTCTATCATTCTTTATTTATTTCTGTTTCTATTTTTATTTTTATTATTGTTGTTTATATTTATTTATTTTTTTAAAAATCTCATTTTTAAGTTATAACATTTGTATTAGTTTTATTTTATATAATTTTGCATTTAGGTAGATACTTCAATATTATTTGTATATTCACTACTAATTATGTCATGTATTTTTTACTTGAAATCAACATAATTACATCATCAATAATAATAAAAAAATATTAATTTATGTTTATAGATTCAACTTTTGTGTTATTGTATGGTTTAATTTTGTATTTTCTTCATTCTTGAAAAAAAAATTAAATTAAACATTTTTAATTTACTACTTCTTCTTTTTTGTAAAAATTCATTTCTTTATTCATTAACTGTAATTCTAACTATTTTAAACATTAAAAATATTTATTATTTTAATGCATTCAAAATTAAAATTATCTTTTCTTTAATTTTTTTATTTATTTTTACTTTTGAAAACGGTGTTAGATAAGAAAATAAATCCAAAATAGTGCTAGATAGGAAAATAAAAACAAAAAGTAATAAATAAGAAATAAAAGTGTAAATAGTGTTATATAAAGGATTGAGTGGTTTAACTAAACAATGACATCATGCATTTCATTTATGAGACAAACAATTATATTTATTAAATACTAGTGTAAATGAAACATTTTCTGCTTCTATATATTTTACAAAAAAATATTAATAATAATATTATAGAACATTAACTTTTTTAGTATTTAGACATTTTATTTTTATTTATTTATTATAATTTTTAAAATATAATTAAAAATAGAATAAAGTATCTCCTTTATATATATTGTTATCATTTTTTTAAAATTTTAAAATACAATTAAGAATAAAGTAAGAATTAAAATGTATAGACAAAAGGAATATTTTTTTATATATATTGTTATAAATGTTATAATTTTTTTAATTTTGATATATAAATTAATCGTATGAAATGTGTATAGAAAATGGGGAATTTTGATCTTATATTGTTATAGATAAATACAAGTAAATTTTAATTCTTCAAAATTTATTTAATATTAGTATTTTAAAAATATATTTATATATAATTCCAAGAACCATCTTCAAATAATATTACCAAGAATAATTTAGAAAATATAAGTATATATTATATGAAACCAATAATGTTAGATCAACTTAACTAATAACTATTGTTCTTAGTAGGCGTAAATTAGTTAGTTTAGCTCATGTACGAGTCTATAAGAACTAAATATTATTCCATTTTTGTTTTATTTTAGAGTAAATTTCACTATAATTAAAAAATAAATAAGTAAATAATAAAATATTAACTTTATCTCTTAATATTTCTATTTAATAAAATAAAAAAATATATTAGTATATTGATAATATATATTTGAGTTTTTTTTTTATAAAAATTTTCATGTTAGACATTACTATGCAACTTGACATCTCAGGCTGACACCAAGTAACAACAATCATCTGTCATCACATGAAAAAATGTATTATTAACACATTACTTTACTATAATATATATTTGAGTTTCGTTAGTTTAGTAATTAGGATAATTAGTATAAAAAAATAGAATTCTTCTTAAAATAGTATATATATATATATATATATATATATATATATAAACACGCTTTAAAATACAGAAAAATTTAAGTATTAACTTCGACTAAATTAATATTTTACTAAAGTAAACGTTGATTGTTTTTATGTTCTTAAAATAATGTATATACTCTCTTTTCTATTAACAAAGTATTTTAGTATTTGATTTTATCAATCCCTTTTTATGAATGAAGTAGTTTTAAGCAGACTTGAAATATGAAATCTCAGTTATATTACTTCTAGAGTATAAAACCATGGAAAATACTGTTTCCAGTAAGAAAAACTCTATAAGTAACTTTTATTTAATATATAAACAACTTTTCTAATTTTAAATAATTTATAAATATATATATATATACACACGTGTAATTTATATTAAAAATAATATTTTTTGCTTTTTCAGAAATTCCATTAAAAAGGCTTACTCCCAATGATGGGATACCATTATATATAAGATTACTTTAATTCTTTAAATTAATACTATGTGTTAATATATGAAGATATTTTGAATATCACTACAAAAGTAGCGTTGATGATAATGGTACATAAAAAGAAACAAAATTCTTCCTTCTTAAGTGAGTAAAGAATTTATCATATTTTTTTTCCATTGTTTAAGTGTGGAAGATGGTGGCAATGGCTATGTTTTTTGCGTTGTTGAAAATAAACATTGCCATGTAGACAGTGCTTCCAGTTTTCTTCCAACAGAAGGATTCCGTTTACTTTCGAGTTAATCTACCTACAACCTTTCTTAGCCTTTTCAGTGGGTCTTCCATCACTACTTTCACTTTACCAAATTGGATAATTCTCAGTTATAAATAATAACTACTTAATCAAACAATAAATATTACTGAAGGAATCATTTTAAATTCTCCCATAGTGCTTTGCTTATTAAATTTGAAAAAAAATCAAAATTATTTAATATTTACTTTTATATAAAGTAATAGGAGAATTTGTTAGAATGGTATGTGTGATAGCATAGCCTTAGCAGTGAAGGGAATGAATCCCTACCTTTTCTTAATGAAAGGAAGTGAAATCCTTTTTACCTTTTTACTTTGAGGTCTTAAGTTGTTTATGGAAAGAGTGGAGAATGGGAAGATAAAGATTGTTGGTTTGAGTTATGATATGCAGATAAGTTGTATTATATTGCATCACGAGTTTGAAAAAAACTTGGAATTCCTGCATAATGGGCACAATTCTATCATGTTGTATCCACAAGTTGCAAAGGGATGAGAGTTGGAGTGTGATTGCATTTGCATGTGATAGTTGCAACTCAGAGGCATGGATGAGAATCAGAGATATCAGAGATATGCGCAACTTGCAACAACTTGCAACAACTTGGGAACTCTTTCAAGGGCATGGCTCCCCTGACTTTGGAAATTAAAATATTCCCTTATCTTCAAAACAACTTCAATAATTTTATTTGGAACCATATTGATTTTCAATGCTTGCAAGCTATGTAGTTAGACATATTTTTTGAATAATTATTCCTCCGTATAACTCCTCACCACCATCCCTTTCACTCAATAATTAACCATAATCTATATAATCTATCTAGCACAAAGACACGAACAATTATACGATATGGACATGGATATAAAGATACGTATATCTTTTAAAATATAAAATACAATAAATTTGACACGGATATAGACACGGATTTATATATTATATAATTATGTTATATAAATTGATAATAAAGATTTATGTGCACAAATATGTTTTAATTTTTTAGACCATAAAGATATTTTTCATGAATGATTCAAAATAATTTATTTTTTATTTTTATAATCAAAATAAAAATTTATACAATAATTTTGAGTTTTTAAAAAATTAATGTATTTTTTAAAAAATTGTGTTAGAATCGTATTAAAATTGTCAAAAATATAATAAATATTTTTTTGAAATTGAACACTCCATCAATATGTGTCTTACAAATGTTGATATCTGATACATGTATTCGACACGGACACGTAATTTGTAATTTAAAAGAGTATCCGAGATTCATAAGCCATAACTCACTTCAAAATAATCTTTATTTATTATCTTTTTATCATGAACTCAAAGAATAACTCTGATCTTAGTTTAGTTTCTTGAGTTATGTCTAACTTGCACCTTAATCAATATATATATATAGATAGATACACACCTTCAATTTTAACTATCAATAACAATAATATTTAAGTTATCAGCGGCTATATTTGGTGGACGGAAAACAGAAAGAGAAAAAACCTATGTATTACAAATAAAACTCATTTTACTCTATCTTTTTTTAATGTAAAATAAATCAAATACGCCTAACCATACTAACCATCCAATGGAAAATCCTCTTCAGATAATCAACTGTAAGAATTTTGATAATTTAAAATGTTTTTTTAATATTAAAGCAAAATACCTGCCATCTGATTTTATTATATATATATATATATGCATATGCTGCCGATAAAAAAAAAAATAAAATAAAATAAAAAAATATGTTGTTTAATTTTGAACTATAAGGATATACACGAACACAAACATGGATACGACACGAATACAGATACAAAGATACGGTTAAATTGAAAAATATAGGATACGGGACACAACATCTGAACAAATTAAAACATATTATTTAAAACATACTAATATACTTCCTAATATGAACAAATTAAAAAAAAAATATTTATAAAAAAATCTAACAAAAGATAAACATATTTAAATTATAATGTTTTTCATTTTTCATCTTCATTGAAAAATACAACTTATAATTCTGATTCATCAAGAGATAAAATAGCAATTTCAAGAATTCCATTTTTATCCAATAAAAAATCATCTCCTGCAATATCCCACAATTTAGTTTCCTCTTCTGTATATTTTGAGGAATTTCTTTATAGAAGACGGAGATTACTATGGATAATATTTAATTACATTTATATAATCTTATAAATATTTATCCAAGCTCTTCACTTTCATTTTTTTTTTTAAATCTCTAACCATTCGTCTTCTTCTTCTTTCTTTCATCGGTGTCTTCACAGTCTTCGTCCCAACCCTTCATCTTCTTTGTTCTCCTTTACACTTAGAAGTATCCATCGTGTGTCCACAAATTGGATCGTGTTTGACCCAACTCAATGCTTCCGACACAGTGTCGTCCTTGTGTCTACCAGTATCCGTGTCCGATATACGTCCAACACACGAAAGCGGAAATCACCCGCCATGTCGGAACTTTCTGAAATAGGGGTGATATAATCGTAATTTTTAAATATTACTCTCTTCTTATTTTTATTTATCTTTTAAGATAATGCACCTCTTTGGAAATTATTAATTAAAAAAATATTATCATAAATTTAATTTTTGGAAAAATTGCCCTTGTTAAGAAGTTAGAACATAATTATGAATATATTTAAATTTTTATACGAAAATTCCCTATTGTTAAAAGAACAATTATGAGTTTTCTTAAATAATAAATATTTTAAGAGAAACTAAAAGATCTTGAGAAGGCATATAATTAATATGAAGCAAAAGGAATCATTGATGGTATCCATGAATACTTAATTTTCAAATAGCATCAAAATGCAAAATTGTGGCCAGGCCATTCATGGAGTATGCCGCCAACAAACAAGTCCCAAGGAAGATAGATTCTAGATTCGTTTGAATCTTCATGTCATGTGCTATGTAGCTAAAATATATTCATATGTTTTATAAAAAAAGTTTTTAAGTATAATTTCAATAATCAAATGATGATTTTCAAATTAGTCATCTTTACAATTCAACCGTGATATTTTTTTAAATTATCACATTTAAAAATATAAAAAAATATTTTCAAAGATTACCAAATTTAAAAATAAAAGTAAAATTATTAAAATGTGGACTCATATAATTAATTTGAGAAATTTTGAAAAATTATAAATTTGTATTTTAACCTTGATGTTGACAAAGTAATATTTTATTTTTATATATATACAAAGCTAAATTAAAATAGAACTACCATTTCTAAATCACACTTTAGTAGATGGTATTAATGTGGAATGAAATATTTGTTTTAAATAATATAAATATTCGTCATGAGATAAACAAACAAGATAACATCTTTTCATTTATAATCTAACACTTATCTATTTATTTAAAGACAAACAAATTGTTGCACTATTTGAGCTCTATATCGTTTTAAAGTTTGTAGCATGTGTCAAATAACCCTAACAGGAAGTATATTAATTTTTTTTTTACGAAAAAACATGTTTAGAAATAGGATGTATATTAATCTTTTTCCTTAATAATAAAACATGTTAAAAATGTTTTAGACTAAAAGCTTTAAAAAATTATTATTACTCTGATAAGATTCTTCTCCATACAAGGTGAGAAATCAAAGGTAACTAAGTATATGTATATGTATATATGTAGTTTTTTTCCTTTTAGTTATGTATATGTTGATTTTCAAATTCTACAAGGTTACTTTCTCATCAAGTATTTTAGCTTGATCTATTTTTTTATATATATAAACAATAATTCTGGAATATAATTTATTATAAGCATACATCAAGAAATCAGTATCATCATAGTTTTACACCTGCCCATAATTAAGGGATAAAATAATATTAAAAATATCGATTATAATTTTTATTGGGATGTCCAAAAATAATATTTTGGTAAGTTGATGAATACGAATATATGTTCAAAACTGTGTATACAAATGAGTAGATAAATTTAAAGGAAGATGATATTTAGATTTTTTAGTTTTTTTTACTTTTTATAAGTGTACTATGAGGTAAATTTTGATCGAATGAGTTGGAATTTCTAATTCTAATAGATTGATATTTTTATTTTATAGGTTGAAGACCAAGTGTATTCCAGAATAGTCACATTTTTATAAGAACCACAGGGACTTATTAGAGTTTCACTTTTTTGAAAATACCATAAGTGGAAAAACTGTTTGAAATAAATTATTGATAAATTGGAGTTGTGTGTTTGATAAGGTCAATAATATAATAAAATCATTAAATAAAAATTAATTTAAAAAATAAAAAATAATTAATTATTATATTAATTAAAAATTATTTATTATTTTAAAAATTAAATAATATATTTATCTAATTTTTATTATTATTTATAAATAATTTTTAAATTAATATCTAATTAATTATTAAAATTTTAACTATCAATTATTATTTAAATTTTAACGAGACTGAAATTACATTTTAATTTTATTGAAAATGTATTGTGGATAATATATCCTTTTTAATTCAGAAATATATTTTAAATTATATAATTTAAAATATATTTTGAATATAAATTTTGAAATATATATATTTTTTAAAGTAGCTAATATGAATGCATTCTAAAAATGTATAATCTGAGACGTACCATTTAAAATATAAATTTTGTACAATTTATAATAAAAAAATAAAATATTTATATTTGAATTATACATTCTAAAAAAAACTAATGTGAGAGAATTTCTGAATGCAAAGTCTTAAACTGTAACTCAAAATGCAAAAGCAGAAGCATAAATTTGAAATATTTAAATTTATAGAGCTGCTGGAGATAATGGGAGTACAAGAAGAAAAGGCCTTGCTCACAGTGGACCTTGTCCTTAAAGCCCATGAAAAATTTAAATAAAATTAGGACAATTTTTCCTCCACCTTCCTCAAAGAATGAAATGACAATTTTATCTCTCTCTTCTTCACTAAACACCTATTTTATCCTTCTCGGTCGCACAACTCTCCACCTTCAACCCTAAAGTTGTAGCAACACTTCACCTTCGTTTAACTTAAAAAAATTGCATTTTAAATTATATAATCTAATAGTATAATTTGAAAACAATTTTTTTAATATTCTGAATTGTACAATCTTAAATACATTTGTATTAAAAAAATTGTATTACTAATTTCGACATGAAAAAATTATTAGAAAATTTACATCGATTATAAATAAAATTATTTAGTAATATATATATATATATATATATTATTTTTCATTTTGCTAAAAAATAAAGAATGAAGGTCGTGTTTTCTTCTTTATACTTATTCAGAAATACCAAAAAAATTGTTTTTAACACCTTTTTTTATTATAATACTTTCTTAATGAAATTTTTTTAACATAAAAAATTTTGGTAAGTCCGATATTTTAATGAATATTTATGAAGAATAAAAAATTATTAAAAACACTGTTTGTACAAAATTATATAATAAGTAGCGTAAGTATTATCAAATATCTCATTATTATTATTATTGGAAACACGTCCTTGGTTTTTTTATTTTTATTATTTATATATAATTATGTTTAATACTAAAAATTAAATAATTATTTTTAATTAAATTAAATAATAAGAAGAAATAAAAAATATAATTTTTAGGAAAGAACGCTCCTCCACGTTTAATAAATGGTTTTGTGTTTCGACAAACTACTCCATTGTTTTTATAAAATATAATATATTAATTTTAAAAAAATAGTTTTTAATTAATTAGAGAATTAATTATCTATTTAGTAAATATATATAAAAAAATCTTTTAGAAAAAAAATAAAAACTGACGCAATTTTTATTATAATAAAATAAAATAAAATATTAATATAAAAATAAAATAAATAGAAAAATTTAAAAACAATTAAATAGAATCCCTTTATACACAAAAGATAAATTTAATAAAAAAAATGGAAATGTCACATCGTCGTGTTATATAAAGATTTGTTTCAAATGAGTAGGCATTTATAAACTCATTCACAAAGATCGCACAATTGGATGCACCAGGAGGAGGAAACTACTCACTGCACCCCACCTCAAACTTGTAAAATGACAAAAATATAAGGACTACGAATGAAAAAATATTTTGGATTTTTTTCTTTTGAAATACGTTTTTATATTTGGATTTTTGGAACACTTTTTTTTATTTCTGAAATTCTTTTTTCGAAAAATATTTTTGAATTTTATTTTTCAAAAACTTGTTTCTTAAAATATAACTTTTGCATTTTGGAATTACTTTTTCATAATGGGATTTTGATTTTTCAATTCTATTATAGAATTCCATTTTTCATAACACACAAATCTATTCTAAGTTTGTTTTGCCAAGATGTATTTTTTGGATTCTAAATTTTTAATTTCAGAATAAAGGACAATTTTAAAAATTTAAAAGATGATCCTATGAAAGTCACAGTTTATAAGTTCCAGGAATGATTTACCTCGGAAAGATTGATAGGATGAGTTTGGAATGAGAATGTTAAGATCACTAAAGAAAAAAAAATATGAAAAAAAGTAGTCTTTGACAACTCCAAGGAAAATTATTTCCTCTTCACAGTTGTAACATGACACAGGGTACTTATATGATGAAGATTAATTTTGTCTTCATAAAGAATTAAATTTTAAAATATGCAAAAACCTATTAAGAAAATATAGATGACGTCAAATTTAAGTTTAAGGAATTTTTAACGAACTTAGACAAAGGAGTGTGAACTTAGATGAATGAGTATTTCAATTTTAGTTTTATGAGTACTTAATTTATGGCTCGATTGAAATCAGGAGAATGAATATTTGACTTTTGACTCAATTTGAATTAAGAAATAACCTTTTACTCTAAAGAGATTATAAGAAAGGATGAGAATGCATGTAAAAATCTCATGCTAACACAAAGAAACTATCTCACATATAAATGATTAAACAAGAAAGGAATGAGATTACTATCATTACGAAAGAGGAAAACGGTATACACAATAGAAGAAAAAAAAAAAAGTTTTGAAATTATGACAAAACTCCTCATTCATTTACATTAAAATGTCACTCTCATCTATTAAAAAATAATAATCATGTCAAGTCAGTCATAAGTTACTCAACTCATTAATTGTCAAATGAGAGTACTAGAAAAGATGGTTGTTAAAGCATATTGACTGAAATCTTAAATATATGAGGTAAGATTATACGTGTAATCTAGATTTTCACCACTTTATTTATATATATATATATATATATATATATATATATAAAAGAAATGGATACATTTATTTATTACTTACTAGGTAAAAGTCAGCATAACTAATCCTACTGAATTTACTTTGTTTGATGGAGATAAAAAATAAAGAAAAATAATATATGAATGAATGACAAAAAATTGTTTAATTAAAATAAAAAGGTATTTATTATTAATTATTTTATTTATTATTAATTATTTTATTTATTATTAATTATTTTATTTATTATAATTTATTTGTAATATTATTTTTCAATTAATTATTTTTATTATTATATAAAAAAAACATTTGCTATTTGAATAACATAATCTATTGTATTTATCTTTGATTGACTTTCTCCATTTTTTTTTCTTTTATCAATACAATACCTCTCTCCATGAACTTTCCTTTATGGGACCCATAGGTAAGAGAAGTGAAACCATCTCAAATACCTATACATTGTGTTTGTTTTTAAACGTAAAAAGTGAGAGACCAAAGAAAAAACGACAAAAATAAAAAATATAACGATATGAGAAAGACACGTTGACTTATTCTACCAAAATAAAGAAAAATCTGGCAAAACAATATACAAACAAATATGAGTAGTTATATAATAAATATTAGTATTAATATTATATCTGTCATAAATAAATTATAAATATCTATATATTTAAATTATATTATAAATATTTTATTGATATTTCCATTTTTACAATAATAGTTAATTGTAAATAATATTAAAATAGTAAATATAAAGTTATTAATTATCAATAAATATGATTCCTTTTTCCTTTTTCTTTTATTTAATATTTTTTTTTCTGTTCTACTTCTTTTTTAACTCTTCTCAAATTTCTATCATTCCATCTGAATAAAACATTAGTCTAATTAGGATAACTTCTTTAGCTATATGAAATCGACTTCTTGGATGGAAACCAAATGAAAAATAGTATTGATATTTATTACCAACAATTTTTATATAATAACATCTTTACTTTGAAAGCTATGGTCTGTCCTAATATGCCTTTTAATGTTTCTGAAAAAAAAAAACATCAACAACACAGTATAAAAAAAAATCATGAAAATTATTTAAAAATAAAATAAAATTAATTACTTACTCTATTTGATTAAATTAGTTATTATTTTAGAAAATAAAAAATTTATTTGTATCTAAAGTAATTTTTATTATTAGTAAAATTTATAATTTAATTTCTAAATTGATATTTAATTGACTATTTAAATTCTGAATTTAGTAACTAAAATAATAAATTTTTAGTTATTTTTCAGCAAGTTGTTCGTTTCAACTAATACTATGTTCACTCTTGTAAACTGCGTACTACAAGGATATAAAGTATTTGAAAAAGTCAAATACTTTATGTGTAACATCATCTGCATGCTTATCCTTTTAAACACTTTATGTTATTGAAATAATTTCTACAATGCCTAAAATAACGTATATCCTTCAATTCTTCATAACATGTATAGTATTGTGAAGTCTATTAATTCATAGCATAGATAAAAATTATAGACTTTTTACGTGGCAAATTGATGTCTTAAACATAATTGTTTTGCTAGTTCATAAAACAATACGTGAACATGATTTACCTCGTCCAGTTCGATTTGTGTTTAATGATTTTGTTTATTCCTGTTAAAGAGTTTAAATATTGAGGGTTCTTTTCAGTTATTGTGATTGAGATTTTTATACAATTATCTAAATAATAAAAAATTGATACAGTGATGTTCTTACTGAAAAAAATTATAATATATTATTGCATTAAAAATACACTTAAAAATTAATTTTAAAAAGGAGATTGACAACAAATAAAAACCATGGATAAAATTTATATTATTTTTTTTATAAATTTTATCAATACGGTTTAAATTAAACAATGGCACCTAAATTTTTAAAAATAAAATTTTGTAATATTCTAAGAAATTGATTTTTATCTAGTCCAAATTTTAGGTAACAAAATTATTGAAATGAATTATTGTTAATTAATTATCTTACCATATGAAATATCATAACATTCACCTTAACAATAAGTTAATATAAAATGTTTTAATATCCTAATTTATATTTAAAATTGAATTAATTTGTTATGTCAAAAAAGAGAACTGTTAAAAATACATTTCAAAAATTTCTGTATTATAAGTATTTATATATCTAAAGGTTAAATTAAAGATAAATATTAATTTCACATAAAAATAAAGAAAAGAAAAACATATATTTGATGATAATAAAAAACTAATTCAAAATTAAAATAGAATAAAAATCAACTTGACATTTGTTTGGTTATGTCATTTTATGAATATATTATACAGTGTATTTATTTTGACAAGACTCGTTGGACTTTTTTTTATACAATTATCAAATTCATACTTTTCAATCTACGCGTTTCTGATTTTCTTTTTTTAGAATTTAAACATTGTGCAGTACAGTAGCAAATATTTTAATTTCAATGTGACAATAAAATTTATTTAATATATTAAATTGTCTAACATATTATACATACAGATCAATGATTAGATAATAATATAAAAGTTATATATACGCGCAAAAGATTTATTGAAATAATAAAAAAAGGTAAATATGGTGAAAATACTTAAAAACTTCATTTTACTAATACAGTAAGACGGATTATTAACGAAAAACTTGTTGTACTATATCGTATTTAGATCCTGATTAATTATTCCGACGAATACATTTTAGTACCATAAGTATAAATTAAGAGTAAGATTAACAGAAAAATTGTATTTGATAACAAATTAATACATAAAATTAATTATAAAAGTCGTACTAATCTAAACTCAAAAGTTTAAGAGTCTAACTTAATCTTTATAAACAGGTTGATTAATACTATATCAAAATAGGTTGATTAATACTATATCAAAATATATATTTAATAACATTTTTCAACTATCCTATTCCAAGTTCTAACTTGAACGTAGAAAAACTTCTTACAAATACTCCTCAACTTTAATAGAAATCCGACAATCAAATGAAAACAACAGTAGATACCTAGAAGACTAAAAATTATCCGTTATCAATAAAATGAAACCTTCCCAATCAAAACAAACAAGAACATATATCATCAAGATTTTCCATTTATAAAATGTTTTATCACCATATTTTTTAATTAACAAGTTTTTCTTTGTGATATTTAATTAACACAGTAAACCTTCGTTAATAAGATGTTAAAAAAAAAAGTTCTTAAATAACACAAGCTGGAAAACATTCCTGAAAGCACCTGATTTCCACTGTTTACATATCGAAAGGATAAATATTAGTATGAGAGAATAGATAAAAGGAAATTGTAGTATGAAAGCAAAGAGAAAGACAAGAAACAGACAATTACTATGGTATTGTGTGAATAAAAGTCAACATTACGAAATGTAATGCAAATGCAACTGTAATGCAAATGCAAATGTAGTCAAAACCCACCCCATCAACCCCTTCCCTTCTCACACATTGCCATTCACCACACGCCTACTCCTACAATACAAGAATCCTGGCTTCAATTATAACACGTGGCCCCCACCATCAACAAAAGGTCAACGTCCTCCACTAACTTAACTAAATCTTCAAAATTAAGGCTAAATCAGATTTCTTATTTAAAAGAGTCAGGCCTGGAGGAACTCAAATATTTTTATATTTCCCTTATTAATAAAATAATATTCAAAATTTGTATAAGTTTATTTTATAGCCCAAGACCTCTTACCTGAGCTTTGGAAACCAATCTCAACAAAAAAATTGGTATTGAAACTGATTTTAGAAAATTAAGTTATTTTTTGAAGATATTTAAAATGTAACATTTATAATAAATATAATGAGAAGGTGTTTTGTCCGTTTGGAAGAGTGAGAGCGGGATAGGGTGTTACATTGTTATTGGCATGGGATGGCAGCAACATTTGACGGAAAGAGGGTAACGTGACAGTCCAGTGACCTAGTGGACCAAAGCAGCCGAATCTATAGCACCCATTTTGACCATAACCATAACCATTCCCCACCCCTTCTCCTATTATTTTCTTTCCCTTTGTCAACCAACACCTTCTCTCTTAATTCCTCCTCTCCCATGGTGTAGTGCCCACAACTATGGCCGTGGAGCTCATGACGGGGTACAGAACCACCACTTTCACAACCAAAGCCGAGGAAAATGCCGTCCAAGAAGCCGCCTCCGGTTTGGAGAGCGTGGAGAAGCTAATCAGACTCCTCTCTCAGACCCCCCAACAATACAACTCCTCCAATCAAATCGCCATCGACTGCAAGGCCGTCGCTGACCTCGCAGTTTCCAAGTTCAAAAACGTCATTTCGCTCCTCGGCCCGGGCCCAGGCCCAACCCCAACCCCAACCGGCCACGCCCGCTTCCGAAGAGCTCCTCTCCCTCCTCCTCCTCCTCCGCCTCCTTCTTCCACACAACCCTCTCAACCTTCCGTCTTCCACGCCACCCCTCTGCACCAAATCCCCAAAACAGACAACACCCTCAACAACGACCCCTCTTCCAAAACCATTTATTTCTCCTACCCCACCCCCGCCACTTCCTTCATCTCCTCCCTCACCGCCGACGCCCACCCCAAACAACCCTCTTCCTCCTCGCCGCCCCCGCCTGCGCCGGGGGCTTTCCACATCACCTCTCTCTCTCACGTCTCGTCCGCGGGGAAGCCTCCCCTCTCCTCCTCCTCCTCTTTCAAGAGGAAGTGCAGCTCTGAGAACTTGCCTTCTGGAAAGTGCGGTAGCTCCTCTAGCCGCTGCCATTGCTCCAAAAAGAGGTATCTCAACAACTACTCCTCTTTCTTCCAAATTGCCTTTTTTTTTTTTCGTAACTAAATTTGGACTCGCTCCAATTTTTAATTTTTCTATGTTGGTTTTAGCAAATAAATGCAATTTAGTTTAGATGGTTTGTTCTGACGATTAAGGTTTGGTGTGACGCAGTAGGAAAATGAGGTTGAAGAGGGTGGTGAGGGTACCGGCTATAAGCTTGAAGATGGCTGATATTCCACCAGATGATTATTCTTGGAGGAAGTATGGTCAGAAACCAATCAAAGGATCCCCTCATCCAAGGTACTAATTTGGTAATTTGCACGAGTATGCTCTGAGACATGAAAGTTGACTCTTGAATTTCAAAATTTATTATTGGTTTCCTGTTATGCTGGTTTGAATCTGAGGAGTGAGGGGTGCTGATAATTTCTTTGAAAATGAATGACAGGGGTTACTACAAGTGCAGTAGCGTTAGAGGGTGTCCAGCGCGCAAGCATGTGGAACGAGCTTTGGATGATCCAGCTATGCTGGTGGTAACCTATGAGGGGGAGCACAATCACGCTCTCTCTGCGGCTGATGCTACTAACCTTATTCTTGAATCATCTTGAAGGTCCTACCCAATCATCTTTTTCCCGTCACCAGGAGTATCGGAAACGCAACCATTAATCAGGTTTACAACATTTCAACTGGGGTAATCATGGGGCTGTTCAATTGCAACTTTACTCTAGTCAGGGCATTAGTCTCCAAACAAAATAGTGGGGTGTTCCTTTTCCCTGTACAATATTATTGGATTCTTCTTACTTTTTTTTTTCTCAATGTCTTCAAGGCCGAAACATTGTGAATCCGTTGCATCATTAAAAAAATTGTAAGGCTGTGGTGGGTTTGGTAAGGGATTTGAATCTGAAAATTAGGAAAGCAAGTGGGTTTTGGTTTTGTTCCTTTTTAGCTTTGCTTTTTCCTCAATGTGTTTTACTTTATCTTTGGTGCTTATCTTGGATACTCATCGTTTCTCAACTTTTTGTGGGATGGATTTGGATACTGAAGGGGTTTTTGTTTGAATTTTTTTGATGAGTAAAGTGAAGAAAAAGCAATGAAAGGGACCTAGTCAAAGAATTGGACAGAAGAGGAGGGACATGTCGTGTATAAAACGGTTGACTAAGGAAGAGAGAGAGGTTGAAACGGAAGGAATGAAGGAGGGTTTGGATTGTAGGAAAAAGGGTAGGGGGATTGCATTGAAGAGAGAGGAGGTTGGATGGTGTGGAATGGGTCTTGTGGGAAAACCAATGGGAAAGTCAAAATGGGTGGGTGTGGAATTGATAAGTTATAGCAGTGAGAAGGGTCCTACATTGTTACCAATTTTGTTGTTTTGCTAGCTTTGCCTTTGCCTTAACGTCAACTTTGTTGCGCTGAAAGGGTCCCTCTTGGCTCATTCATTTCATTATTCACCCACACATGTGCCTCCCTCAATCAATCATCCACGTCAAATACCATTCTTTCATCTTCTTTTTCTTCCCGTTGCTTCTCTCAACTCACATTTCCTTCCTATCATCCAATTCTAACTACCTTTTTAACCCTTTTTTTTATTTATTTGCCCAATAAATTCCAAATTACTGCTACCGATTAGCTACATACATAAAACCTTACTTCTACCAAAAGAGAAGCTCAAGGTCCTCTCAACACTTTAATTCATAATAGACTGGAATATTCTTTGCAACATATTAGAATGTTTAAACCGATCAATTTATATTATTAAATTAAAAATACTTATTACAATTAATACATAAATTAATCTATAAATTTAAAATAACATACAAGATATTATTATATAAGTTTTCTTATATAAATAAATTTATGTTCTCAAGAAATTAATTATTTGAGTTAATATGATAAATATCAATTGAATTATTTATTTATTTTTTCAATTTATATTATTGTTATATGAAGTTTTTTTTATAATTTTCATGTAACATCCTATAATACTCTATCATTAATTATTTTAATTTATAATATAATTTTTTAATTTTAATTACGTAAAATTTAAAATATAATTTTAAAAAATAAATCTTAAGCCTAACTCGAAGCTATTTACAAAGTGAGGTTCACCTTTATATTATTGAATAATTAATTTAATTCCACATTAAAATTCAAATAACAAATAGTTATTTCAATCATTGAAATAACAGTATAAAATAACATATTCGATATATATGAAATTTAGACAGAAATAATTTTAGATTGCTTCCACATCTTTCTTCAAACATCTATTCCTTGAGTTAGAATTCGAAAGGAAGATAGTTTTTCTTACAGATTGAGTCGCCTAATAAGACAACTGTGTGTAGAGAACAGAGACACAAAAATTCTTTCACTCGTTTACACAATTGTCAGATTTTTAAGAATGACAGATAACAATAAAACTTGTACAAGAACTTGTTCAGATCAGACTGAAAATAAAAATACTACAACAACTGAACTTGTAGTAAGCCGAAGTGTAGGTTCTTCAAATGACAATTAGTGCCACCGATTCATTGAATTTTCTCTATTGTTAAAATGTGGTTGATGAAGCTTTAGAAAAATACATCTAAAAGTTTGCAAATATTTTCTTTTTTTTTTCAACCCACCAAAAGATTTTCTTGGGAAAAAAACATGACAAGGCCATAAAAGAATAATTGTGAAACACGTTGCTCAATAATTTTTTAAAGTCATTGTGGTTGATCTAGGAGAAGTCGTGTGATATTTAAAAGTATGAAATGCTTCTCAAAAATTCTAAAATGGTTTACCACTGCTAGTTTCTTTTTTACTTGGATTGAATTGAAAAGGAGTTTTGGTGAATAGTTCTTTAATAGAAAAAACTTAAGCTAGCCTTATATATTTTGTACTAAATTATACTTCCTATCTCAATTTTATATTAATCCATTGCTAAATATATTATTTAATGTAAAAATGTATCTTTAATTATTACCGGTTCAACTATGAAAATGAATTTTGAATCTATATCTTTATCAAAACAATGAATAATTCTTACTCTTTAAATTGCATATCATATTTAGCTAGAAAACAATAATTTTAGTTTAATTGTTTATATTTAAAATATTTCCGGAAATAGTTAATCAAATAATTTTTATAACTTGTTTAAGAATAAATAATATGTTCAAGCCAAACATATTGAGAATGGTTAAGTTAGAAATATTCTATCTTTATTTGTTTAGAGTGATGAGGTATAGGTATTTATATACTTAAGAAGTAGTTAATATCTATCTTTTTATTTAGGTGTAGTGGGTAGTGAGACTTGTCAAGTAAGATAAAACAAAATAGGATATTTTATCCTAAATTGACATTTTGCACCCAGAACTCCAATAAATACATTAAGATCTAGATCTGGATCCTAATTAGGTTTGTCTTATTCCTAATTTGAGAATAATCAAGACCGAGTATCCATGTTCAACCAATGATTGTCCATTTATTGATGACTTGAAAATTACATTGTGCTCAATACCAAGACTCAAATATACTCAATCTTTTGTACTCGACCTATGACCTAGACTTGTTATACATAATAATCTAAATCCTCAAATAATCGAATATAATACAAGAAATAATATTACTTAATAACTTAGGTTAAATAAATCAACAAATTCCACAAAACATTGTTCCATCGTCATATTTATGTGTAATGGAATGAGAGTTAATCAGAGATACTAAATGATATTAAAATGTGAAAACAAATGGAAGACTAATGCTACTATGATATTGTTTGTTTATTATTGTTGATAACTTATTTTGAAAGTGTGTTTTTAGTTTAAGAAATTTAGAAAACCTCTCATCAAAATGTTGAGCTTTCAATAGTTCATAAAGTGAGACATATTCTACTTTATAGTTATTCAAACTTATAAGAGTGTGCATATTTAAGTGATGTCATTGAAAGACCTATGTAAACCGAAGTTGTTGTATACTCACATGTGTTCACTATACTTGATTTCATGAGAAAAACTACATAACCAAAATTATTATTTTATTTTAGAGCACCTATACTTTGACACCCATAAATATCATCTACATTCACTTTGCATCTAAATAAATTATTACTTTATTGTAATATAATATTTTAGGTGGATGTTATCTTTGTATAGATATTTTCTTTTATTTTATATGTGCATCACTAGTTTGTCACGTGATATATCATTCTAAACTATTGTTTTCAGAAAATATAGATGTATTATAACTTATATATCAAATCTTTATTAATATAAATTAAATTTTAAAATGTATATTTTTTTTATAGAGAGTCAAATTGGCGTGTTAACTAAATTCAAGGTATAATCAAGACTAAATATTAAAGTTCTTTTCATCAAACAAACAAGACTTATCTAAAACAATTTGACAACTCTAATTTAACTTTGTAAGTCATTCATGCCTTATTAATAAGAGAGTTTAATCTTATTCATTAGAAACATGTATGTAAAGTGATGATTGCTTCCTACTTATATGTCGTAAATTCTTTTTTATCTTTAATTGATGTAAAATCTCCAATATAGAGAGTGATAAGATAGACTCAACAAACCTCGTTATGATAAATTCTAATATCATATTAAAAAGTGAGTTTAAATCTAACTCATTCTCATAACCTCCGAGATATAAAGATCTCATGCATGTGACTAAATATTTGTAGGTGGTTTAATAAAAGTGATACGATAGATCCAACAAACCCCATTATGATAAACTCTAATATCATATTAGAAAATGATATTAAGTCTAACTTATTTTCACAAAACTAACTTGTATAATGAGGATTACCCCTACTTATACACACTCTAAATTTATTTTATCTTTAATTGATATAAGATTTCTAACATACCTTATAATTATATGTCAAAAAAATATTATTAATTCATTTTGAGAAACACTTCTAAGTTGATTTTGAGATAAAAAGTGATGATTTTATTCCCATGTCAATTAAAGTATTTTATTATCTAAGTGTTCAAACTAGTGTTATGTAATTAAAATATTAAAGAATAATATGTATTAAGTTATTTTGGTTACATGTAATAATATTACATATCACCATATGATAAACAAGTATATCGAGTGTTAAAATAAAAACAAATTGAAAGATTAATGAGAAATTTAAGAATATTTTAAACATGATTTAAAATAAAAAATATAATAGGACTTTTTTCAAAAGTAATACTATCTACAGAAAGAATTTTCCAGATAACATATTGTTTAAAATATTTACATAAATAACATTGTTTACTGCTTATAGTTAAATTTTGGTTTCTGATGAAATCTAACCTTCGGTTTTGCACATTATTGAAAATAATACATCAGAATTCGGTTCTTATATAATTAAATTATGAACTATGTTTTTAATTATATAAAATATGAAAATATATATACATATTTATGAAATTAAACCTATTTTAATATATTGTTTGTAAAAGCTAGTTGATTAAAGATATATATTTTGTCAAGTGTAATAAATATTTTAAAAATTGAATTATTATATTTAATATTGGTTTAATGACATTTGTAAAGTTTATTTCATTGAAGTAAAATAATTAAAGAGTATTTAAAATAAAGAAAAAAAAACTGATCTAAAATTAGAAATAATAATATATTAATTAAACTTATTAAAATTTTACAAAAGTATTAAATATTATAATGATTTGAATAAATTTATTGAGTTAATATATGAAATGATATATCAAATTAAGTTGTCACGGGATTGTTAATAAAAGGCATGTTACATTTGTTTATTTATTTTAAGTAATGTAATATTTGAAAAACATAACTTGTGTGTAATGAAACTTTGTAATTTAAAATTAACAACATTTTAAGTGGTTTAAGGATGATAAAATTATTTGATAGTAAAAATTGAAAATTGAAGTTGTAATTTAAATTAATACTGTAAGTATGTATTTATGTGAATATATTAGCAATTTTCTTTTTCCAAATTGAAACAATTAAAATTAAAATTTAAAGTGAATATTGAAAATACCATTTATAATATATAAAATTTTAAATTTAAATTAGAAAAATAATCAATAATATCTCCAAAGTAGGAGATAAATATATAAATAATAAAACATATATTAATTATTTTAATGATTTATGTAAAATTAGAAAAAAATAAATATTTTTTTCCACAATTTCAATTTTTGAAAGGAAAATTGAAAAACTAAGTCAAGAATTCGATTTTCAGGAAATGAAATTCTTATCTATGTTTTTTTGAAAATAGTAGACCAAAATAAAATTCTATTTTTGAACAGAAAAAATGCTATAGATAATTATTATGAATAATATGTTATTTTTGGAATTATTTTTTCAAAACTTGCTACTTTAAGAAAATTGAATATACTAATAAAAATAAAATACAAAATAATTTTCTTTAGGAATTGAGGTCAAACTTTTATAAGAATTAAATATATTTTTGTCTTTGTACTGTAACACGAAATTGATTTTTATCTTTAATTTAAACTTAGGCCATTTATGTATTTATAATATGAAAATAATTAAAATATCTGTAAATGAAATGATTATTAATTTTTTAAGATTCGTTGTTTTGATTGCAGACTGATATCTACCATAACTAATGCCATAACTATTTCTCATGAATTGATAAAATGAAATCTGAATCAATTTCATTTATATAAACACTTATTCCAACCATTTCTATACTACAAACATTTGAATGGTCTAAAGTTTAGATAAAGAATAAAAATCAATTTCATCTTATAATCTTATAACACAGGAACCAAAAATATATTTAACCTTTTTTATAATTTATTAAATACATAATAATATGAATAAAATACAACCAAATACTTTGATAAAAATGAAATAGTTAATTGTTCATTTTCTAAACCATAATAATTATTGTGCTATTAATATATGGGATAAGTGGAGGGTAAGTAACATCCACACTGATCTATGTTGGTTAAAATGTACTGGGTTAGTTTTACCGGACAAGACATCCAGGCTTGAAAGTTCAAATAACTTTGCAATTATTTTAGTGAAGGAGTAACCTGAAAAAGAAGAAAACAAATACCCGCTATTGCCGGTAATGATCTAGTGGATTAGTATTGAAGCCATCCGATGGCGGCGATGGGTTGTCTTGCAAAACCCATTGTATATTGATGAAACCTAAACCCTATTCCTTTCCCCTTCTCAACCGATATTTTTGCGCGCAATCTCCTCCTCTCATGGCCCAAACCCCAGCATGTCTCGATGCAGAACAACCGCACGACGACGACCACCATCAGCAGCACTTGGGTTTCCCGGCCCGGAGTCTAAGCGGAGAGTCTCGGGCGGAACGGGCATGGGCTCACTGGGCCAAGTTGGGCCGACCCAGATTCATAGTCGCCCCAATGGTTGACAATTCGGAGTTGCCGTTTCGAATGCTGTGCCGCAAATACGGTGCCCAGGGCGCCTACACCCCCATGCTCCATTCCCGTATTTTCTCCGAGACCGAAAAGTATAGGAATGAAGAATTTACCACTTGCAAGGTATAATAAATAGCAATCACCCATTTTTCTAATTGTGTTCATTGCTTTGTTGTGACTTTTTGGGAACAATCGCAGGAGGATCGACCGCTCTTTGTTCAATTCTGTGCCAACGACCCTGATGTGTTGTTGGAAGCTGCACGCAAGGTCGAGCGTCATTGTGATTATGTTGATATTAATCTTGGGTAATGTATATTTACATTGTCTTTCCGTCAAATCTGTTTCATTTCAGTACCTAATGTGTTACCCACTTGGGCCATAGTTTATAGGAATAAGAGGAAAGGAATGAATGAGTGTTCATGAATCCCTTTTAAATAGAATTTGAAAGTTGTATGGAAAGGAAATATGTCCTTGGAGTTTTATTCATAGTTTTTCACCATAAATGTTTTTTTTTTTAATTTAAATAGAAGTGTAGCATACTTCATGTTTCAAGAGGTGGGTGTGTATTTTTAAAAATTTAAAGGAGAGAATAGTGTAATACAATCATAACTTTTAGCAAATTACTTTTACAGGAGAAAAGTAATTTGCTCAAGTTTATATTTGTATTTACTGTAATAGGAGTACTTTACTTTTGGTAGAGAAATTAGCAGGGTTAATGAGAGAAGCAGAGCCTCTCGAATTCCTCTTACAATTTAACACTCTTGTATTCATCTGGTTTAGCTTATTCCTACACTATGTTCTGGCTCAAATCGACCTTCTGAATAAAATTGTTCTTTTCTTCATTTCTGTTGACCTGTAACAGTATTGCCAGTTATAATATGAAAATATTATTTAAGTGAGAGATAGCGATCATCCACATAGCTAGGATGGAACTATGACCTTAAAAATACAAAAACTTTTCTTATTTCAAGCATATTTTAACAATCTTCATAAGTCGTATTTTACTTTTTTGATAAAATTTTGATGTATTTATTTTGTTTTGATTTTGTAGGTGTCCCCAGCGCATTGCTAAACGGGGAAACTATGGTGCCTTTTTGATGGATAACCTTCCTGTTGTGAAATCTCTAGTGGAAAAATTAGCTGGAAACCTCGAAGTTCCTGTTTCATGTAAGATTAGGCTCTTTCCCAATTTAGAAGACACTTTGAAGTATGCTAGGATGCTTGAAGAGGCTGGTTGTATGCTTTTAGCTGTTCATGGCAGGACCAGAGATGAGAAGGATGGGAAGAAATTTCGGGCAGACTGGAAAGCTATCAGGGCTGTGAAAAATGCAGTCAGGATCCCAGTCCTTGCAAATGGGAACATACGGCACATGGATGACGTTAGAAACTGTTTGGAAGAAACAGAGGTTGAAGGGGTGCTTTCTGCTGAGACCCTGCTTGAAAATCCTGCTATCTTTGCTGGATTTCGAACTGCTCAATGGATGTCTGAAAGTGAAGGAACCAACGTGGATGGAAAACTGGACCAGGCAGATCTGCTAATAGAGTACTTAAAACTTTGTGAAAAGTACCCTGTGCCATGGAGAATGATTCGTTCTCATGTTCATAAATTGTTGGGAGGCTGGTTCAGCCTTCAGCCTCACATCAGGGAGGAGCTAAACAAGCAATCTATACTGACTTTTGAATTTCTTTATGACATGGTAGATCGACTTAGGGGTACAGGTACAAGAATTCCACTTTACAAAGAGACACGAGTGGAACTTAAATCAGACAGTTACTCAGATTGAGACAGCTGCTCACCAACATTTGGAGTGAGGTCAGGCTAAGCTAGCATGATTAGACATGACTTAAGATACAATTTTGTTGTGATTAGAAGTAAGAATAGTTAGAATATCCATTTTCTTTTTTTCTGTTGTATGTCTTCATTCTTATGGCAATTGCCAATTGGCAGCGTTGTACCCTATTAAAACGCTGATGCCTGATCAGCGGGCGGGTTAGTTTACGTGATTGTCTTGAGCGTTTCATTAGTTGGATTTGGCTTGTGTTCTGAACCCATCAACGATCTAATAGCATATGTTCCTGTTAGGTGTTGTTTACTTGGTGCTCTAATAATATGGTATGGTTTATGATTTTTGAGGCTACGTGGATTCACAAGTCCTAGTCATGAAATCGGTGATAATTTTGAGAATGAAGGCGTTGATAAATAACAAGTTTGATTTGTACTTAAAATATTACAGTATCAGCAGTTGTAGGTCTAGTAGCAAGCTAGAGATCTGCTTGACAAAATCAAGATGTCAGGCTTATTTGCAGACCAGAACAAGGAAAACAAGGTTACTCAAGAACAAAGTTTGTGAGAACCTTGCGAACTAAATGCTCTCCATAGATTGGTCTTTCGAACTTTTTGTTGCCATTTGCCCTCGTTTTATGTGTGTCCAACGGCTCTACGGTAGTATCGAAGTTTGTCTGTTCATCCAGCAGTGACATTTGTGACAAGCAACGAAAGAAACACGAGAAAAAGGATGAGACATAAATATAAAATGTGGCTAACCTCGTAAAAGTATGGTACGCTGACTCTGTATTTTGAGTTGTCGTTTATCACCCGATGAAAAGTTGACTCGTACAAACCATTGGAGTATATCTGCAGTTCTCTTCCACGCTTAATGAGATTATCTACCACATATCAGACTGTATTTATAGGAAGAAGAGATTAAGTCTAAGATACCTTTAGCATGTCACCAATGTTGCACACAAATGAGCCAGGAACTGGAGGTGCTGATATCCATTCGCCAGATAGGTTTCTCACCTTAACCAATTTTCACAGCATAAACATGGTGGGTAATTTGCCTCAAGGCATTTTAGTTGCATCTCTTTTGTTTCAAATGACAGTTGCAGGGCAATAAAAGATTATCGAAGGATAAAATAGTGAACGCAAACTTAAGTCAATAGGTATGGGTTGAATGAATCAACCACTTCAGTAAAACTATTTTTTTCTAGAAATATAGTCGAACGGAGGAAATGGGATGCCAACAAATCTGCTCCGAAGCTACTGGCCATAACAGATATTTAAAACTGTATGGAACCCCTATATTTCTAAAGGTTATTAAGTGGTCCTGAACCGGCATGGTCTCAATAAATCTTTATGTAACAATAATTAAATATTATTTTATCTTAAATTGAAAAACTCAAATATATGTTACTTAAAGATTGGTAGAGTCCATAAAACAGGTGGTTCAAGTTATAATTTCAACCAAATTTAGGTTTGTAATTGCATGGTACAAGATTGATTGCAGTAAGAGTAGAAGTAAAATCAATAATTGTATGCAATAAATGAGGAGTTCGAGTATCTTAAAGGACATAAATAAGTGCATACCTGAAGTGCGTTTATATCGTCATCTTGGTTAAGCAATGTCAATAAACCTGTTAAACAACATCTAAAATCACGGACAATGACCAGACAGATATTCTCGACTTATAATAATGCAAAGGTAAAGATATACCGTAATCAGTGTGAGCTCCACTGGGTTTATTTTGATTCAAAGAATTGGAGAAGAATAAGTAACAAAGGAAAAGGTATCAGCAATCCAAGTAATTAAAAAAATAGGCAACATTTGGAAAAACCAGATCCAGGAATTTATTACCATCCAATGTCATGTTTAAGAACATGTGTGCCATTCACAGATGATACACATGGGTATCCAATGAGCCGCATTACCCAAAACGGATCCCCAGCTCTTTGACCTTCGAATTCATCCGGTGATCCACCTAATGCTAAAGCAATTCCACGCATAATTTTCCTTGCAAGGTCTAAGAAAAGAACTATATGAGGAAACAAGAATTTAACGGTAAGAACTCACATGATGGAAAAAAGGAGTGGAGGAGTACTATACATGCCTGTGCAGAGACTAATATACTCCTCCATAAGAACTTTGAATATTGGTGGATTTTGTGGCCTGCATGGTGAACACAAAAACGGAAGAGGGTCAAACCGAATGACATAAGTATCTTGCAACAGAGAATCTTCTTTCTGAATGCTAATACTCCAAGGTCCAACTCCCTTGTCTAGTAAATCAAATGCTAGATAGAGTACCAGAACCAGGTCACAGAGAGCATCAATCCTGCTAAAGTATCCATAGACTATAAATCCAATTCTATGAATCTTCCTAGTTAATGAGAAATTCGGGATTAAAAGTATGTATGTAATTGTTCTCGAGCTAATATTTAGCTAAATATTGAAGGGTGTTTGTGGAGGAATACATGCAGTAATAAACAGAAAATCCCTATTTCCATGTACCACTGGTTGCTTCCTTCCATAGTTTTGCCCAGATCTCCATACATGCCCTTGGTCACTTCTCTATAGCACTGTTAAAGGAAATTAAATGGATCATTTGTTGATTGATAGAATCACAAGAATCAGAGTGAATTCTGGAACTGCTACGCTAGGCTCTAATCAGAGAAGAAAATGAAATATTGAGGAAATCTGATCATGAACAATGTTAAATACTACTTGATCCATGAGCTATATTAGCGAAATAAAATTAATACTTGACTCTAAATTGCACTAAGATGAGCCTAATGCCGATAATAATTAATAAAGTAAAACAATCATTTCAAAGTGTTCTGACAGTTCTGTGACATGTATATCAGAAAAGAACGGAACCAAAAACAGACACTCAATTTTATGTTAAGCAACTTGCAAGACTTACATCAATAGCTTCATGCATGTCAAGTACACCTTTGGTTATATTTTCTCCAATCCTTTGATAACCTCTGCATCAGACATCAGGCTGCTATCAGTAGAAATTTGATTCATAAACTTCATGATCTGAAATTAAACTTATATACAAAGTAGATCGCTGTAAACCAAACCAAGCAAACCTGTATCCAGCAGCCGGAGTCATTTTGATTTTTGCCTTTTCTTCGTATGGAAGTTCAAAGAATCTGCGCGTTACATCTCTAACTTCTTTGAGGAGGGTCTCCGGAACACCATGTCCTTTCTGTCAATCAAGGAATGCAGGGTTTGAACATTAAACACAAAATTCTAAGTGCCATGCATGATTTTAAATTGCGGTTTGCTTTTCCAGTCTTCTGTGCATCAACTACTTTTGCCCATAATTTCAGTAGCCACCACTTGATCGCAGGGATATAAATGGGGGTGAAAAATTCATGGATTAATTTTCTATGCAATTTTACTAGTACCATAAACCTATTCACGAAATTTTCATCCCTATAATAAACAAACTCTCAAGAAAAGAGAGTAGTCAATTCTTGAGTTGAAATTGAAGAATTCTGTTCAGAGCAAAGCCTTTTGGTAGCAATAGTTTGACTTAAAGCTGCCATAAACGTTATTTATCAAATTAACATTGGTATCCGAAATCAAAGGTACATTCATTTACTGTGAGCCATTATTATTTTCTTTTATCATTTCAATCTTCTAGAAACATAAGCTATCTGCGGTACTATAGCAATGTAACCATTATTTTATATATATTTGGAATGTATATGAAATTCAAAACATCTTATTCTTTGAAGAAGTTGCAGTGGACGCACTGAAATTTATGCAAGAACTTATCAATTTGCTTTCTATTCTAAAACTAAAAATAATAAGAAAATGTTTCATGAATACCCAGAAATATATGAAGAGATTTTTTTTTTGGATAGAATTGTAAGATATATAATGCCAATAAAAGAGAAATAAAAAAATAAAGAGTCTATAATAAGTTCCTTTAAAAAGAGAGTGTATCTGTATGATTGTGGAAGAATTTTTTTGCTTCAAAGCTCTCTTGCATCGAAATGTGTAAAGAAACCATAGAAGGGAAAAGGGAAAAGGGAAAAGGGAAAAGGTGTTAATAGAATCAGCAAACAAATACCACGTAGAAGAACCCTGCCTCTGTACAAGCCTTATCCAATTGTCTAACAACCTCGAGTACACCAGGGTCCTCGGCCATTTTGGGATCATCTGCCTTAGCCAAAAGCGGACTAATATCTGCATCACCGTCACCGTTATAAAAACTATTATTAGTCATTCTTTGTTCTTAAACTGAATATTTTACTCCCCAATTCTCCGCTATACACCGTCCTAAGCAAATGCAATATCAATATAACATATTTAGGTAAATTCCGATAAACCAAAGTAAATGTGTGCTCAAAATCATGGAAAGTAAAACCGTGAGCGTGTACAAACATGTCTGAGTATACACAAAATCAGAAAAACACAACAAGAATTTGAGAGCATGAATATGCATAATGGAATTAAGAATCGAGGAAAAGATGAAAGTAACGAGAACGAGGGTGATGGAAGTGGGAAGGGGGTTTACCAATTACGGGGATGGAACTAAAGTCCGTGGCCATGAGGGAATTGTGATTATCTGAAACTCAGTGCACTTTGTTTCTTTACTATGGATTTGTTTGTAGTATGGAAGAAGGTATGAAAAAGGAATTGCATATCCTAATACTGCAGGTGAAGTGACAGATTCAGGAACATGACGAGACAGCAGAGTTGTCATCTACCCCTAAAAAAAGCATCAGGCCTCTTGCATTGGACCCACATCAACACAATCTATGCCCAATAATTTATGTACTTTATTCTAAACATAAATTAATCTGTGCGGTGCCTTTGTCGATTGTTTATAGTAATTATACAGGTATTTTAATTATTTTTTTTTATAAAAGTTTTTATGTAGCATCATGCAACTTGAAAGTGCATATAAAAAAATAAAATAAAATTGAATTCTAATATGTAATACAAAAGTATATTTTTTTTACTAAAAAATAAAGTGTTAATTTTTTATGTTGATATATATATATATATATATATATATATATTAATATTTTAAAAAAATACTATATGAAGATTTGTTGGAAGATTTGAAAGGATAAACACATTCTATAGTTATTTGATAGTGATAGAGTTTGAGAATGTAATAAAATATTAAAACTGAAAAATAAGATCATTTTCCTGTTTGTGAAACATATTATTTTTTCTATTATTCATGTGAGTTTTGACTATTAACTGGCGTTAGAGAAATATTTCCAAATAATTTTATAATTATTAACTGTTTGGTGGTACTAAACCATTATGTCTCTAGTAGTATAATTAGATGTTATTACTTCTTTAGTTATCAGGTAGTCTTTTAAAGAGCCAAATAATTTTTCCCTAACCCACCTTAAAAAAAATACTAATTTCCTTTTTATTTTTTTCTCTCAAGCACTAAAACAATATAAAAGATAAGGAAGAGATCCTGGTGCATTTGTATCTATGTCATTTATAAAATAAAGTAACTTAGAAAAAAAAATAATCATTAGCACAAAATGTATAAACAACGACTATTTATTTAATGCGGTTTTAGGGTTAGTCGCTGTCATTCAAAATCCGATAACATTTTTTAAATTAATTTCATTTACGAATGTGACTATTTAAATAGCCGCATTTTTAAATCAAAACGCTTGATTTACTAATGCGGCTATTTAAATAGCCGCATTCTTAAATCAAAGTGCATGATTTACGAATGCGGTTATTTAATTAGCCACATTCTTAAATCGAAGTGCATGATTTATGAATGTGGCTATTTAAATAGCCGCATTCGTAAATCAAAGCGCATGATTTAAGAATGTGGCTATTACTAATAGCTGCATTCTTAAATCATTTTTTACCCTAGTTTTTAATCGCGTCACTTAGGCTTTCATACTTTCTTTCTTTTTGGCGCTTCGCGTTTTCTCTTTTTCTGCTCTGATGTTCCTCTCTTCTGCGAGTTTCATTGTGTTCTCGTACCAATGTAAGTTCGTTTCGATTCGCTTTCTTTCTTCTTCACCAATGATTTATAAATTTTGTTCGTTTCACTTGTTTATTTGTTTGTTTTCTTACATTGGCGAAGGGTTCTCTGACGCTTCATTTTCTCTTTTATGCTCTCGTGCTTCCTCTCGTTTTCTACGAGCTTTCATTGTCTTCTTGGTGCCATTGTAAGTTCTTTTTGAGTTCTCTTTCTTCTTCACCATTGATTTATATATATTTTTTTCGTTTCTCTTATCTATTTGTTTTCTTGTATTGACGAAGGTCACCAGCTTCATTGCCTGCTGTTTGGATTTTTGTTATGCCGTATTTGCTCCGTTGTTGTTGCTGCCACCGCTATTGCTGCCTTAGGGTTTAGGGTTTTAATTTTTTTTTAAAATAAATAAGAATGCGGCTATTTACCATAGCCGCATTTGTAAATCGCATTTATGAATGCGGCTAAATAGCCGCACTTGTAAATCTTTGATTTAAGAATGCGTGCTGATCAAGTGCGGCTATATAACCACTCTTGTAAATGTAAAATAGCCGCACTCGTTTGGCCTGTCTGCACTGGTGAATTAGTTAAAATTAACTAAATTAGATATTATTTTATAGACTAAAAAAATTATTAATTTCTAAATTAGTTTCTAAATTGGTATCTAATTAACTACCAAGATTAAATTTGCTAAAAAAAAACCTTGGTAGCTAATTAGATATCAATTTAGAAACTATTTATCAATAATAGAAACTAATTTAGAAATCAATATTTTTTTAGCCTCATCTTATTTAGTTAATATAGTAACTAATTATTTTTAGTCTAAAAAATTGGTTTCTATTTAATAATTTTCTAGTAGTGTAAGTACCAAACTAAATTCTCCACAATGATTCTTTTATACTCATATTCTCCTCCACTTGAAAATTTTGATGAAATTAACCAAATATCCACACCATGTATTATTATTTGCCATCATGTTGTTTATTTTTGTGATACGTCGTAGTGGGATCAAACCCATGTAAAGTTGTTAATGTTAATTGACTTTATCATAACATCTACTAGGTTTTCACCAGTGTGAATCTTTTGCATATTTACACTTCCTTCCTCTACTACTTTTCGAACAAAGTGGTAATGAATACTTATGTGCTTTGTCCTGAAATGAAAGACAAGATTCTTAGCAATGTGCAAGGCACTATTTGTCACAATATACAATAAGCATTTGCAGCTTGTGCCCAAGTTCCTCCATTAACCTTTGAATCTAGATAGATTTCTTGCAAGCTTTCGTAACTGTCATGTACTCAACTTTTATAGTAGACAAAGATACAAAATCCTATAACTTGGATAACCAACTTGCTATCGCTCCTACAAATGTAAACACATAGCAGTAGTAAATCTTCTTTTTATCAAGATCACTTGCAAAATCTGAATTGCCATAACCTTTGATACCTAATTATGATCCTCCAAAACATAATACAACACCTAAGGTTTGTTTGATGTGCCTAAAGGATCCTCTTAATATTACTTCAATGATTTCCACCTAGATGTGCACCACTCTCATTGCTTGTGCAATGTCTGGTCTTGTACAAATAATAACATATACAAAAGATTTCCCATCATTGATGCATACGATACTCGAGACATTTTTATTCTCTTTGCTTCATTACTAGGACTCATACTTAAGGATAACTTACAATTGATAGGGAATGGATCGAGACTTGCTTGCAATCTTACATGTTGAAGTGCCACAAGGTTTTCAAGATATAATTCTTTTAAGAAAGTCAAATCTTCTTATCTTTTCTGTCTTGGTGAATTTACATCTTTAAAATTTTGTTAAATAAATTTTTAACCGTCATAAAAAATAGTTAGATGACATATTTAAATATTTTTCTATGATAAATATTTTAGAACTCATACATGAATTGAACTTTTTATGACGAGTTGTATAAGTATATAACATAAAGTCTAAACTTTTTGAAATGTCAGCCTAACTGAGATGTCAAGTTATATAATGATATCTAACATGAAAATTTATATAAAAAAATATAAAATCTAAACTTTATGTTTCTTATATTTATATTAGTTCTAAAATTGACATATAAGGTCTCTTTTAGCCATTTACATTAGTTTAAATATTTTAAACCTTAAAACCTATCCTCCAATTTGAAAAACTCAACCTCTAGAATTCCGTGAACTACGAGATGTAATAAAGCAACAAAATAACTTGTGACCTAAAGTCTCTAAACAATTTTTTTTTGCAACTATGCATCTTAATATTTCCATTCATTTAACCTCTACGTTTACTTCTTTAACTCGTCTCCAATGTTATCTAAACGACCAAATAATGTTTCGTATTCCAAAACAATGTAAAAATATTTGGTTTTCGAAATAAAGAAATTTATTTTGAAACTGAAAAGAAAAATCCAAAAATGTCTATTATATACATGTAATAACATATAGTTGGATAATGATACCCTTGACAGATTTCGGTAAAAACTTAATAGATTTATACTTATTTTGAAGAGTGGTATTTTTATCTATTGTGCTTATATTATTTTACCAAGATTTTGTGATCTTTTAGACACGGTCTCTTTTGCTTGCATTTAGGCCGAAAGAATAAAGAAGCTAGCAATTGTTACTCCCACTTGTATCTATATAATTCACGAAAAACTAGGGTAGAGGCAAGTGGTCCAAAGAGAACCAGTGCAATTATTAAGTTCACTTTTAAGCAAACCAAGAGCTTGCATTGGTTAAAGTTCATTTAGCTAAGAGGCCAAGTTCACTTGTAAAACAAAGCCGTATAGTTGTTGAAGCAACTTCCTTCCAACTACAAGCGACCTTAAACTTGAAAGGTAGGTCTATTAAGGTGCCTTTCGCACAACTAACTCATGTACCTAATGCTGTTTTTTTAAGTTAAGAAGACAAGTTTCTACTTAATTAGACCCATCCTCATCTTCCAAATATCTTATCAATTATATCTATGAAAGCATTTGAAACCCAACTTAAACTTTGTTTCATTGCATCAGACAATATTTTACACGAGCCAATGAAACCACGACACACACGCATGTGGTACGGAAATTTAATATCTATCGTCACATGCAACTAAACATACTTTTTTTTTGTATCATTCTTTAATTTAGTTTTAAATTAAGTTAATAAAAGTCGGTAGGAGATGCTTTTGTATAAAATTCCAATATCACTAAAATAAGTAATTAATTAAGAATGCAAATTTTGTCTTTTTGTATGGCACAATCTCTCCATTTGGTGTTGTTTTTGCTAATGCATATACCCTGAATTGAAATTTGAATTAATAGAAGAAATTACAATTTTGAGAGGCATAAAATGGAAAGGAAAATATCAAAAAAGAATTATTTTTACAGGCCTCAGCCAGGAAGAAGTAAACAAAATGTAGCAATGGTGAAAAAGGATGATAAATACCCAGAGGGATGGCGGAACAATTGTGACTAACATGAGATTCTGAACAGCTTATGGCGAAAGAACTAGTTACGTTGTTGAAGCATTCCCTGAGCCAGAAGAAGAGTGAGTCTTACAATACTGAACACTACTCTCATCCATTCTTTCCACCACATAATGCCCCAAACTCTCACTTGCCTCCACCAAATTCTCACTGCACAGGAACTCACTCCCACAGACCTTTTCCACCTCCCCAGAGAAGTCATGCACAAACACATGGGTCTTAGGGTTCCCACCTTTTTTGCTCCTCGCCAGAACTCCGGCGGTGAAGATTGCCGACATCCTTCCAGGGGCGTCGGGCCAGTCGCCACGTGGCCCGTCCACCAATATGACATCCCAGTCAACGTCGTACACGTGGTTGGGAAGGTCGTTGAGACCCAGTTTGCAGTCTGAAAACAAAAGATTCTGCACTGGCTTGCACTCGTTGGCTACCCGTTCTTTAACAGAGGTTATGAGCTCCTTCATCTCGCTTCTCTTGGTGGTGTATTGCACGTCGTAGGCGTCGATTTCTGGGTGCAGTTCTTCGTAATATGCAGCGTAATAACGGTTTTCGTCGATAAACACGGTTCTGCCGTAGTGGTTGAGGGCTTTCCAGAGAAGGGTTTCGGATGTGAGACCGAAGATGAGTAAGTTGCATGGGGATGAGCACTTTCGGAGCACGTCGGAGATGGGTTTGAGGTCTGAGTGTGGCATGTGGTTGGTATCGTTGGATTTTGAGGCGTAGTGGAGGAGAGTGTTGATGACTGTGGGAGGCAAAGGAGCAATTCCGAGACCAGAAACTGGGGCATTGGAAGAAGCAATGACCGAAGAAGTTGCGGTGGTGATGAAAGTGGATTCTCTTGTGTAAATGAGGGTGACGAGGAAAGCGAGGGTGAGGATTGATATAAAGGCTAGGAGCCATAGGCGATTGGAGCTTCCTTGTTTTTGGATATAAGGGTGGAGAAGGATGAATTTGGTGTTGGTGTTTGTGTTCTTCATGATGGTTTGGAAGAGATTGTGTGGTCTGGGAGAAAATTGGGAAAGAAGGGTTGAATTTAAAGAAGTAAGTGGAATAGCATAAGAGAGAGTTGAAGCAAATGTTGAGGGTGACCTGAAGTAGTAGTACCTTACATTATACATTGACCCTCCTACAAGCCTCTAGACTAGAACTGAAAATAACGTTAATGAGAGCGATTTAGTTGAATTTTGTTATATTTGGTCCATCATTCTTGATGTGGCTGGTTGTTATTTGTTTCATGAATGAATTAATTAGTTCCTAATAGAGATAGTTTAGTTTATGAGGAAGGTTTTGATGCAGAGCCAAAACGGGGTTAGGGGTGGGAAGATGCAGAAGGTACTGGGTTGGAGCGGTTGGAGCTAAGATGCAATAGCCGTAGCGACCCAGTAACTAATTACAAGCCAGAGGTCGCTTTTCCTTGTTGATTTAAGATTTTGTTCCTACGTAACCACCCTTTAGAATATTGGTAATTTCTTAGAAAAATAGCTACCCCCGAAGGAGACAATGTACCTGCAACGATTCAATTGGTCCCCGTGAAACACATGTGATTATCAACTTTGTACTTTGTAGTAGCGCATACTACTACTACTGCAAACACGCTGAGACGATTTCAAAGTCTAATAATATGGCCTAGGGATTTCTTTCTAATATTCTAATTTGGTTTCTGAAACATATTTTTCAGCCTGGTATTTCATCAGTCAAAACGTAAGTATCATTGTGTCAACTACCATAGTATTTTGCAAATTATTTAGTTAAGTAGCTTTTCCTTATTTCTACAACTTTAACTTTCTCATTCTTATGAATACGACAGTTTCTTTTATATTAATATATAGATATAGAGTTGGTAGTATTTTAGATTTGTCATATAAAATTTAGAAAAAAAAACAGAAAATAATTTGGATATTGAATTGGCCTCTATTTTCATTATATTTTTTTCTTTTTTCTTTTAGCTAGGGATACATTCTATAATACATTCAAGTTATTTTATAGAATGAAAAATAACTCTTAGAATTGTACAAGAGTGCTCCAAGAGTTATAACTATATAGCGTCACATGAATACCATTAAATATTAGACCTTTAGTAACAACACATTATTCAACATTCTCCCATCTAATGAGTAAGATCTTTCCAATTTCTTCTTGCATGAAGCTTCTTCTTCACAAGTTTCTTCAAAACATTTTAACTAATACAACAATTGCACCTTTCATAAATATTACTCAAACTCCTCTTTCTTTTAGGAGTCGAGTTTGGTGATGAGGAACTTAAACTTGAAGAACTTAATGAGGGTGAAGAATTTGATGTATTTGTAAGTAATTCCTCATTTTTACATTGATCATTTTGAGTTGAGAAACTTTGCTAAAAAATTGTTGTCAAGATTATTTTTTCCTACCTATTCTTTTTTCTAATTGCGAGAAGTCTTCTCATCAAATAACACATCTTGAAACTATGTCATTATCATCTATTAACATTACGAATTCGTGAAGAATGAGAGGAACGGAGGGTCGCAGGAGGTGGGAGAGGGATGATCATCGGGACAAGGAGGAAGGCAATAAGTTCTCTTTTCCAAAGAACCTTTCAACTTTCTTTTTCTCTAACTTTCCTGATAGTCATGAGGAATATGAGATGTTTAGGATTTTTCAAAAATGGGCTAGGGTTAGAGAAGTCTTCATATCCAGGCGCCTAAATAGATGGGGAAGAAGATTTGGCTTCGTGAAGTTTTACCAAGTTCCTGATGAGGTGAGGTTGGAGAAGCAACTGGACCAAATCTTTATTGGTAACCAAAAGCTGTATGTAAACCTCCCTAAGTATAGGAGAGCAGAGGCCATATGTAAGGACGTCAAACTAAACTCCCCTAGCAAAGATAAATTGCGGGATAATAATGCCACTGGTAGGAGGAAGGAGAAGGAGGTGTGGCTGGAGAAAACAAGGTTTTCAGGGCGTAGGAGTCATAACATGAAGCATTCTTATGCTGAGGTGGTCCGCAAAACACCACAAGGTCTTTGGAATGGTCCTATCATTGAAACCACATCAAATGCTCCGGCTTGGCTGTCCTCTAGTGCTGTTGGGTGGATGTCCTCTGGGTTTACTTTTGACTCTATGTGTGAAGAGTTTATCAAAGGAGGAATGAGCAGGATCAAACTGAGGTATATGGGGGATAATCTAGTTCTTT
>Ga0123342_1000060_pt1 | contig 112452 bp, 47 predicted proteins | sample Turbeawhitnodule_FD_89960 | JGI IMG/M metagenome (GOLD analysis project Ga0123342, IMG submission 89960) | Root nodule microbial communities of legume samples collected from Mexico - Turtle bean Mexico white nodule | ecosystem: Host-associated > Plants > Roots > Nodule | place: Mexico: Nepantla... | reverse complement strand
TGGTGTAAGTGGAGCATCTATTTTCTTTGTCTTGGTGTGTTGAAAGTTTTAACCAGGTATGACTTATGTATAATGGGTTGAGACACCCCTAAAGTGTCTCACTTTATTTTATTAATTTATTGCAAAAAAAAAAATACAGAAATTTTGACAGACACTATTACTAAAATTATCATCATCACTGTTATTTTTTCACTGAAAAGTGAAAACCAAAATCAAACATCCATAGCACATGGTGGTTTCTGGCAAGGACGGCTTGTAAAAACACTTCCCTTCTTTGTGGGCGGTTTGTATAGAGTATCCAAAGAACAAGGCAGAGCAGAACACTATTTAGATTAAGCTGACATCTATTAGATATAATGACTCCACAAAGAATGAATGTGGCTGCAACAAGTAACCATCCAGTGATAACAAATCTGCAAAACATTTAAAAAATTAGATAGAACAACAGAACAGCACTCACATCCATAGCACATGATTTTGAATTATGGGTTATCAATCATGCAAATACCTTACTAAAGAATTTTTTTCCATATCTATGACAAAGGGTGAAAGAACAAGGGGAATTTTAAGGAAATACAGCATCCCATGAGGTAATTGGTAATTAATAAGAATAGCATGGAAATAAAACTTACGCAGCAGCAAAAGTGAATGATATAAGCAGTATAAGAAAAATCCTTTGTGAATGATTTAAATTTACAGAAAGCTGGAGAAGAAAATTATTCATCGAGAACTTTCAAGTAATTTAATAACAACTCATTCATCCAGAACTTTCAAGTAATTTAGTAACAACTCAAACATCTTCGTCTTCAAAGAAATTAAAAGAAAAGAAAAAAACTGCTCGTACATGTGAGAGACTTGAAAGGATATCCTACACAAAAAAAAGGAAGAAAAAACTTAATCATCATCTTCAAAATACACTAAGTAAAACATGTTAGTTTTTAGATACAATTATAACAAAAATTGAACTCAAAATAATATATTATTTCTTTATGTTATACGTATATTGTTAATTTATATATATATATATGCATTTTAATAATATACATAGTGATAATATGAGAATGTATTTCAACAGTACAGATGCAAAACCAGAATGTATTTCTAATAGAGAATGTATTTCAACATTACACATGCAAAACAAACAGAATGTATTTCTACAGCATTTCTACAGAGACAATGTATTTCAACATTACACAAGCAAAACATTTCTAGAGCGATTATGGTAGCCACTAAAAATTTAAAGTGCCTCAAAATTCAGAAGTATCAAACAGGTTTCCCTCATAATCAACAACATGAGCGTTATGACGAAATGCGGTGTCCTGTGACGCGAGAATATTGCTAACGCCGTGAACTACAATCCTATCGTTGAAGAACACATCCGGAAAGAACACCGGAACTCCGTTAAAAACCAGAACGCCGCCAGATCGAGTGATATTGATCGTGAATCCCTCCAAAAAACTAGACAACTCTGATCCGTCGTCGAAATTGACCAGATCATTCCACAGAAGCCGGCAAGGCACGACGTGCCGGCGAAAGAACGAAGGATACTGACTGAAATCGCCGATGCGGTTTAGCACCAAGTCGTCCGCCGGAGCGAACACTGTGATTCCGCTAAACTCGGGTACACCGAAGAGCTGCATTTCTAAGAACGCAGCCACGGCGGAATATCCACCGGTTTTTAGTGTTTGAATCGCTTGGTTGAAGGAATCGGAGACACTTGCGGTGTGATTCTTGGCAGAACATGAGGAATTGGAATCAGAAGAGCTAGGTAACTGAAAGTTAGGGTCGAAGAACCTGTCAATGCCGTAAACTAAAAGAGAGCCGTCGTCGTAGATTGGGGATTGAGTGAGCTTGATGTTGTTGATGGACGTTAGGCGGTCGGACGAAGAAGTTGTGACCGTAAGAGACTGGCCGGAGAGCATGGTAGGGATCTTGGCGCCGGCAGTGAGGAGTCGGAGACTGGACGGGGTGAGTGGGAGCGGCGCGAGGTGGAAGCGGAGGAGGTCAAGGGAAGGCTGGCCAGATTTCTTGAACGCGGAATCAGAGGGAGCAAAGACGGTGGCTGAAGGAGACTGCTCTAAAAGCGTTTCGGCAACGACTTCGAGTGTGAGAGCCATTGAAACGAAGCCTGAATCTGAAAGAACGTCGGCGGCGTCAAATATGGCTTCACGCGGAAGAGCGCCGGCGAGAGAGAAGAAGAGAACGAAAACGAACGCTGACTGCTTCATTGTGAACCTCACGGGATAATTCAATTTCGATATTTGGCGGGATTTTATCTTACCAATCCCTCTTTTATATCTGACCAACCCCTCTTTTCTTCTAACAATATTTAAAAAAAATATTTAAAAAAAAATATTTAAAAAAAAAATATTTCTATCACGTGATTAGTAACAAATATACTGTTTTAGTTATAACAGTGACGGTTGTACACAACCCCGCGTTTTCAAAATATTATTTTTTTAAATCTAGAAACACACTTTTTTTTTTCCAATTAAATACAATCATTATTTAAAATAAATAAAAAAATTAAATTCCAAATTTAATTAAAATGTATTAATCTAATTATAAATCATAATATTGTTAATATTTTGTTACGGGACAACATCATGATTTTAAGGTTTTTTTACAAGCAATACTAACTAAGTTATAAATGAGATAAACAAGTGAAACTCTAATTTAATATTTTTACGCTCTATATTTTAATTAAGTTTAAGCCAAACTCTAATTTAATATGTTTTACCTTGATATTTTAATTAAGTTTAATTGAATAAATGAGTCAAGCTTTAGTCGTACTCTTTTTTAATGAAGTTAAAGTTTTAAAGATTTGATTCGGCGTGAATTACTTTATTAATGAGTTAATGAGGAAAGATCACATTGTATTAGTGTAACCTTTATCACATATTATATTCTCAATAAATTTATATAAAAAATAAAATCTATTGAACTGATAAATTATAAATTTTCTTATCATCATGATTATTCATGACAATTTTAAAAACAAAATTTAAATAATAATAATACAATAATTAAAAGATTTATGTTTTTATCATATTTCAATTTATAATACATTAATTTTAATTTATATAAACAAAGTAATGAATAATTTTCTGGTTGGAAGTGAGTGATCAATTCACGAAAAAAATACATATACTAAAAGTATTTTTAAGTAAAATCACATATTCTATGTGGTTTTCTCTTCTATTTGTTGATGTTTCTCCCAAATGGTGAAAAAAACAAAAAAACAAGATATCTTTCTCTTTCTGCATCCCCTACCCTTATGCATCAGCTGATGCAAAGGTGCACCCTCACATTCGTCTACGTGAACAGTGTACCCCTAGATCCAAATACATGCTTATGATTTGTTTATTTCTATAAATGTTGAGCATGGAGGATTTAAGGATATATCACTTGTTTAAATCCATGGTTTTGCACAAAAGAGAAGGAATGAATATACCCACCAATATGATTTTTCTAATTTTGCTCTTATTTTTTGTTTTGTATGCACATGGATGCATGGTTTCATATTCCTTTTAATGCATTTTTCACAATTTTTTTTTTACATTTTTCATTAATAAAAGTTATACTTCATTACAAATATTGGTTATTACATAAATTTAACTAACACAAATATTTTAATAAAAAATAATAATAATAATTAATTAATTAAATTTTAATAAAAAAATATATAATTATTTATAATAATTAATAAAAATATATATAGTTATTTATGATGAATAAATTATATAATAATAATTTATTATAAATATAATAATACTGTTTACCTTTAATACAAAATTATTTTCTAATTATAATTGTAAAATTTATGAACATTTAAATTATTTATTTTTATAAAATAGTTTACAATTTTACATGTAAATTATTTTTCTTGAGTAACTCTTATTTTTTTAAAAAATTAATTATTCAACTATATCGAAATAACTTGCATAATTTTAATTCACCAAAATCTACATAAAAATACTTAATATTTGATTATTCTATTTTTTGTAAAGACAATGGTAAATTTGTAATATTATATTTTACACCTTTAACGAAAATCAATACACCTTTACAATAATTACATCACTAAAAAACTTTAATAAACTTTCATCACATATTCACTCTAACATATTTCAATCCAAATACACTAACTTTTTTTTCACATCCTCTTAAATCTTCACACACATCACTTTCTCAAATTCTTATACTTTCACTCCTCAATCCAAACACAAACATAACCTCAAGGACAAAACTCTGACGAGAGTCGAACTTAAAAGCAAACAATACCTCATTCCTTTAACTCCGAAAGGCTTATTCTGATACATCCAATAATCCTACATTGTTAAGGATTCAATATCAAGTTAAGGAGTTAAGATGAGTACGATTTATATACATGAAATCAATCATGCACCAACTTCTTGTACATATCCCAAGTAAAACTTAATAATCAAGCCAAATATACCAATAAAACCCTAAAATAGCAAAAATTCATCTTTATCCATCAAACCTCATCCACGTGCAAGACTTAAATCTTAAAAAGTATGAAGAAATCCCTCAAAAAATTTAAACAAAAGATAAAGAAAATGTTTTAGAGAAGTGATGATTTTTAAGCCATTAAATTTTTAATTTTTAATTTATTTATATTTCATCTCATTTAAATTACTTTTATCATCCACGTATATAAGGGGAAAAAATTACTTTAAAAAGATTTTAAACAGTAAATTATTGTATGAGTTTATATTTAAATTATTTTAGATAAATAGACAAAAAAAATATTTAATCTAAAAACAAAAAACAAAAAAAAACCTTTTATATTTTTGGGGCTCGCAGAAGTTATTTCACCAACTATTGAGTACATATTTATCTCCTGCACACCTACACAAACGCATTTTTTTATGTATTTAACCTAATATATTCTCCAATTAACTAATATTAATAATTAATAACCAAGAAAATAAGCATAATTTACTTACATATCAAATTATAAAGTGAAACTCTTATCCTTTATTTTTTTAAGAGGCAACCCATGTTTGATTATTTTTATTTTCATATGAATGTTTTTTTATCACACTTTCATATTTGATTATTTTTATTAACATATGAATGTTAATTATATGTATTATATAATTATAATTTATTATGTATAATAATTTGTCATAATTATTTTAAAAACATGTCAATCATTTCTATAATGAAAATCATTAATAGTAATCTCTTTTATGGTAGTTATTTTAAAGTTAGTGTCAAGTGATGTAGATTAATGCATAAATTTAAACGGCTAAGATGTGAGGCCTGTTTGAATTAATTAAAAAAAAAAAAAAACCTGACACACGCGCTTACGTGGTTTGGCACGTATAGAAACAGTCAACTATTTTGCACAAGTAAAGTATAACCGAATCAACATGACCTTTTACTAAACAAAAAAAAAATGTAGAATTTGTCCATATTTTGTCTTTCTTTCTTCATTTGTATAATAATTTGCTCATTGTGATGGTTACTTAAAAATTAAAATAAACCTGAGATTGAATCTTGGCATCATCATCATCATCATTGAATAGAGAAGAGAGAAAGGTAAGAGCAAATCCGTGATCTCCATTTCTTTCCCTAACACCTAACAACCAATCTAACCTCCAAGGAAGAAACCCTTGTCTTTTCTCTTTTATCCCATTTTCTCTTCTTCTCTGGAAGGTTGGGATTTGAAATCGAGCACTGAGAAAGCCAAAACCTGCAAAACTGGAGAAAAGTTTTGGAACTTTCTGATCCGGGTTTTCCATGTGTCCACTGTCATCATCTCCTTTTCTTTTGTGCATGACAGTTTAACAGCTTCCATGTCCATCATCACCAAACGAGAAAAAGCCAAGATCTTTAGCGTCCATTTACGGAGAAGAGTCTAGAAAGCCAGACTCTGGGCAGACCCAGTTCTCAAAATCCCTTCTTTCAAGCCACGCCTGTTATTGTATCATATGCCCCAACGCCAAATTAGAGAGCACAGTAGTGGCTATGGGAGTTGACAGGAAATGGCTTTTCACTCTATTCAGTGCAGCATTGCTATCTCTCATGGTTCTGTTGATGTCCTCTTTCTCTGCTTTTAGTTCCCCAAAGGCTCTCCCTTCCCTTGTTCAGCATGGCTCTCGCTACCCTCCAGCTTTTGCATACTTTATCTCTGGTGGACACAAAGACAAGGACCGGATCTTGCGTTTGTTGTTGGCAGTTTACCATCCTAGGAATAGGTACCTCCTCCATCTTGGGAGGGATGCCAGGGATGACGAGAGAAAAGCCCTGGTTGCCGCCACCAGGGCGGTGCCGGCGATTCGTGCTTTCGGGAACGTTGATGTAGTTGGAAAGGCTGATTATGTCACCTACTTGGGGTCCTCCAATGTGGCCATCGCTCTCCGGGCTGCTGCCATTATGCTCAAATTGGATAGTGGCTGGAATTGGTTCATCACTTTGAGTGCACTGGATTATCCTCTCATCACACAGGATGGTATGTCTGTTTGCTATTTTCTGTTTGCTTCTTTGATTTGTGACTGTGTTTTGATGAGTCAATACCTAGATTGCTGTTGTATAGTTGGGAATTTGGAGGAGCATTCAAATCAATTTGCCTTTTAAAAAGAAATAATTAGATGGGATTGGTGGGTGATTAGTTAATAATTCAGTTTTATGAATTTGATTTTGACTGATCCAGTATTAAGAAGTAGTTCCTTGGTACTTAAGGAAAGTTTCTGCAATTTTAGTGGTCCAATAATTCACTTTCTGTTCCTTTTTAGTTCACCTTTTTTTCTCAAGTTTCACTTGTTTTTAGTATATGCCCGAGGCTGGAATTTCAGAGGGAAAGGAAAGGGAAATCAAATTGTTTTTTTTAAAACCAAGAGTTATATAATGTTTTAAAAAATTAGCAAAAAGATTAAGACATTAACTGTGTGCTAATCTATCATTTTTTTATTGCATTTTAATTATTATCCTCGATAACTCAACTCCCAAATATTCCCTCAGGAAATCTGAGATAGATTGCTAATTGCAAACTTGCTCCTATAATCCTTAATTTCGCTTATCCCAGATTAGGTGTAGATGGTGTCTTATCGTTGAATCTCTAATATGATCAGCCTGAATTTATGTATTTCAGTATAAATATTCATTTTTTTAAAATTTCTTTTGGTGTCTTAATTTTAATGTCTTGCTTCGAAATTTTATAAATTCTGTCTGAGCAGTGTTAAAAAGACTTTTGCATTGATGTTAGCATAATATTGTTTTTTTGTGACTAAATAATACTTAATATGAGTTATTGTTTTGAGATTTCTTTCTGTATCATTTTTTGTCGTGGTAATACTGAAGATTAAGGTTTATTCTTTTAAAACAATACTGAAATTATCTTCTCATCGGATTGGTAACTACAGATTGATTAAACTAAGGCAGGTCCATGTGTCATTTTGATTCTACTTTTGGTTTTCAAATTAAATTTAAAATTTACCTAGAGCCCACCATTATTTAGCCTAAAGTTTTGCATGTTTAGATACTAAGCTAAAAGGACAGGTTTTCCAACTTATTAGTTTTTCATGCCTAAGGAATTTGTGGTAACAGCCATGAAGCCAAGACAAAAATGGTGAGGGAGCTGCAAAAGGGTATTCAGTTGAAAAGAGGGATCACTGGGGTGAGAAGAGCGAGGAGGTGAATATGGTAGAAGGGTAATTAAGGAGACAGATCAGGAGGACACTTGCCCTCGGCTGCGCCTTTGGTGGTTACAGCCAAAAGACAGAAGTTATTGTTTTTATCTTAACCAAATAACAAATTTCTGAGGTAGAGATTCTTCAAGCTCTTCCCTGTATAGCAAAGAAACTGCACCAAAATTCTTTATGTTATCTAGTTCCGTTTGCTGGTGAATAAGTTTAGGCCTTAGGAATTTGGAGTCACTTCATTTGTTCATCCTTCTTTATTTCAACCAGTTTGTGAATGCATTTTGGACTCCTTCCAAAATTTTGCCCGAGAACTTCTGTCAAACTGTGTTGGCATTGCATATTAATTTCCAAACGGAAGTGATTGGTTCTAAGCTGGAGACTGTATTTTATGCCTTAGATGGTTGAATATCTTAAAGTTCGGGGTCGCAAAATCTGATAGCGGATCAAGTCAATTCTTCTGATTGCATGGGATTACATGTGACTTCAAAGTAAACTGGCACTAAAATGTTTTAAGTCGGATGGACAGTTATCTAGATTTTAGTTTCAGACTTTCATCACTTTTGATTAAACAAAGAAAATTGGGTATGTTTCACTCTGATATGCACATGCTACAGGAAGTAAGCATAACCAGAAGTAACTAAAACGATTCGTGTATTGTCATGTCTCAAATAAGTGCTTACTACATATTTATAAGATATAAGATTTTAATCATTTGAGGGCTGCATGGAAGATCTTCTGAAGAGTTGGAGGTATCACTAATGGGACTTGTGCAAGTCAAGCAATTAAGAAAGAACAAAGAGAGTGACAGTAAGTTTAGATTAGCAAGTAACAACAATCTATTCTGCATCAGTTCTCCTAGACCCTAGGTGTGTCATGGTCTTGTTGATTAAAATGAACATTGGGATTCCTCTGTTACTGGTAGGGCTGGATGTTTTTATGGGCTCTTTCTATATATTATTTTTGTTGCTGTACAAGAACATCTGTATTCATGATTCTGTTTTTAAGTGAATAAATACTTAATTTTTCTAAAATTTATTCACTGAATTCTTCTTGTTTTATAAGGTCAACAGAGTTCTCAGTTTTTTGTTCATACTCTCAGCTTAGCTTGATGTATGCCTTCTTTCCCTACTTGTCGAAGTTGCTGATCCATATCCGTTATCTTTTATCAGATCTGTCCCACGTTTTCTCTTCTGTTAGGAGAGACCTGAATTTCATTGATCACACTGGTGACCTTGGATGGAAAGAGTACGGAAACTACTGCTAGTTCTAGCTGCCATTTTTTCGCACTTATTCAGTTAGCCTTATACCATTTACTTAGTACGAATTTATTTGGTTTTGCAGGACTGATAGATTCCAGCCTATTGTAGTTGATCCGGGTTTATATTTAGCAAGAAAGAGTCAAATTTTTCAAGCTACAGAAAAGAGGGCAACTCCTAACGCATTCAAACTTTTCACAGGCAAATATTTTGTCTCATGCTTTCTGTGCAGCACAATATATGCCTTATAGGGTTTTTGTATCCCCACTATATGTTGAATGCTTTTCGTGCCATGCAGGTTCACCATGGGTCATCTTGAGCCGGCCCTTTCTGGAGTTCTGCATTTTTGGTTGGGACAATTTACCTCGAACCCTACTGATGTATTTTACAAATGTGAAGTTATCTCAAGAAGGTTACTTTCACTCAGTCATTTGCAATGCGCCAGAATTCAAGAACACAACAGTAAATGGGGACTTGCGATATATAGTCTGGGACAATCCTCCAAAGATGGAACCACTTTTCCTTAATGCTTCCTTTTACGATCAGATGGTAGAAAGTGGAGCTGCTTTTGCAAGACAGTTTCATCTTAATAATCCTGTGTTGGACATGATTGATGAGAAGATCCTCCATCGTGGTAGCCATCGAGCTACTCCAGGAATGTGGTGCACTGGGCGGAGGAGCTGGTGGGTGGATCCGTGCTCCCAATGGGGTGATGTCAATCTTGTGGAACCAGGTCCTCAGGCTAAGAACCTTGAAGGGTCCGTTGCTAACCTTCTTGATGGCTGGAACTCACAGACCAATCAGTGTCAGTGAATAGATAAGAGAATAGAAGCATTTAGGAAGCTGTGCAGTCTAAGCACCACGATTCATCCACCAGTAGAAATTGCCATTTGCAGAAAACACATTCTTTGGTCACCAAAGTGTAATATCAATCTTGGAGTCATAGCATTGTTTGTAAGTGAGTGCTGATAGCAACACATCAGAGTTGTACTGGGGAAGGGAATATATGTTTAAGCTCTTGGGCTTTGGAGGCTTAATATTTGTGGTGGATCCTCCAATACCTTCCATCAGTGGGAGGATATTCCCTTCTGCATCCATTGTCATGGTGTTGTATGTTCAGTGTGCCTCATTATCATAGAGATTCTGGACGATCAGAGCAGAAAGTTCATTCTTTTTAGATATCATTGTCATTTTCCATTCCCTCATCATTGCACTTTTTAATTATTTGTTTCTATATAAGGAATATCTCTCAATTCGAAGTCAAAGAGTAGTTTCTCAAAATACTGAAATCTGTATAACTATTTAAGGAGCTCAACTTTCTTCACAATTTTTTTTATAAACATGGAGTTAAGATTGAAACTTTAACCACATATTTTAAAAAATAAAAGTATCTATCAACCATTTCATAATATAGTGGCAAAGTTGAGAATGCCCTAATACTTTAGTTCAGATGATATGCAAAGGAAGTGAGATAGTGATAAAGAAAATAAAGAGGAAATTAGGGTAAAAAATGAAGTTGTTTAGCATAGTTGAAGAAGAATATGAATAGAAATTATTTCTTATTATAATTTTATTTAATAGAAGATGGAAATTGATTTGATGTACCCACCAAACTAGTATAAAAGTAAAGCGCAGTGGCATAGATGTTAATGCTGGGTTCCATGGCGCTTTTTCGATCATCCAAAAGGTTCATCATCTCCAATCTTCTCCTTCCCCTCACAGAAACTTCTTCAACATTGCTTCCTCCTTTGTCAAGTTCAAATTTTTACCACCATTACTCCACACCCACAATCCAAGTTCCCTATGGGTCTCCAGAAAACACCACATTGGCCTTCCACACGGCCCAACCTAGGTCCACCCCCAACGCCGAAGCAATCTGCAGAATCTTATCCAACTCCCGCGACTCCACCGTCGACGTCTCTCTCGCTGCTGTTGTGGTGAATCCCTCGCCGGAGCTGGTACTGGAGGTCTTGAACAAACTCAGCAATGCCGGTACCCTCGCGCTTTCGTTCTTCCGTTGGGCCGAGAGGCAAAGCGAGTTCAAACACACCACAGAGACCTTCCACGCATTGATCGAAGCACTGGGAAAGATCAGACAGTTCAAAATGATTTGGACTTTGATCGACGACATGAAGCAACGAAAGTTGCTTACTTCTGACACTTTTGCCCTCGTTGCTCGGCGATACGCGCGAGCACGGAAGGTCAAGGAGGCAACTGAGATATTCGAGAAGATGGAGCGTTACGGTTTGAAGCCGCATGTATCGGATTTCAATAGGTTGATCGATGTGTTGTGTAAATCCAAGTGTGTTGAGAAGGCACATGAGGTGTTTGATAAAATGCGGCGCTTAGGGTTGGACCCTGATATTAAGTCCTACACCATTTTGCTAGAAGGGTGGAGTCAGCTGCAGAACCTGACCAAACTCAATGAGTTGTGTAGGGAGATGGAGGATAAAGGGTTTCAGATTGATGTTGTTGCGTATGGCATAATCATCAATGCGTATTGCAAGGCTAAGAAATTTGATGAAACCATTGGGTTGTACCATGAGATGAAAGCTAAGGGTGTGAGGCCTAGTCCCCATGTGTATTGTACTTTGATCAATGGTTTGGGTTCGGATAAGAGATTGAACCAAGCTCTTGAATTTTTTGAGGTATCTAAGGCTAGTGGCTTTGCACCAGAGGCTCCCACCTACAATGCTGTTGTTGGGGCTTATTGCTGGTCTATGCGTATGGATGATGCGTATAGGATGGTTGGTGAGATGAAAAAATGTGGGATTGGTCCAAATTCTCGAACTTTTGATATTATACTTCATCATCTTATAAAGGTTGGTAGGATTGAAGAAGCTTGCACGGTTTTTCGCAGAATGAATGGCGAGTTTGGGTGTGAGCCGAGTGTGAGCACGTATGAGATCATGGTGAGGATGTTTTGTAATGAAGTGAGATTGGATATGGCGATGGCAGTTTGGGATGAGATGAAAGAGAAAGGAATTCTTCCTGGAGTGCACATGTTCTCCACGTTGATCTGTTCCTTGTGCCATGAAAATAAGTTGAATGAAGCGTGTAAGTACTTTCAAGAAATGTTGGATGTGGGTATTCGGCCTCCTGCCAAAATGTTCAGCACCTTGAAGGAAGCTCTAGTTGATGCGAGGATGGAGCATGTTGCCATGCATTTTGCTATGAAAATTGATAAACTCAGGAAATCTCCTTTGGTTGCTTGACAAAAAGGCACACATGGTATATCAGGAATAGTTGGTGCGAAAGTGACAAAATTGTGTCTGCCTGTCTTGGTAAACGTCTGTTCACAGATGGATATGATGTTCTAGCACGACAGTGTATGTGAAGATTCTGTTCATATCCTTTGGAGACATTTATCCTCTGGAGAAGGAATTTGTGCATCACATTGTCATGTGAAAATTTCAGGTTTCCAATGATATATCCCAAGGGCAATTCATGTGGGATACCTATGATCAACAGAACCAACTAGTAAAATTTGATTACAGGAGTTTTTATTAGGAGGCCTGTTTTAGGCCGAAACAACTTTAGAGAACACTTGAACTCTTTCTAATTTCTATAGCATACCAGAAGGAGAAGGTTACTCCTGCACATGAAGGAAGCCATGCTAATATGAATTTCAGTATTTATCCTAATAATAGACTTGTTTTGGGTATTGCTGACTTCCTAAGGATATTGTTCTACACATTACTAGTACATACATTCATCTCCATCATTCTGTCTTAATTTTTTAAAATTATAATTGAGTTTTATTTACTACTATTCTGTCTTGATCTTTCATATACATATTTGAATATGTTATTTAACTGTTTATTTTATATAGAAAAAGTCAAAATAAGGTATTTTTCACAATAAGATTTTATTGGTTCATTAATTATGTTATTTGAATTTGAAGAGATTTAACTTGAGTAACAATTCAATGAGTTTTAACAACAACAAAAAAAAGGTTGGTGGTGACTAACCCTGGTTGATCACTCTGTTGGTTTTTGCTTCTCCTTGATCTCAAACAACATCCTTCTGAAATTTAACATCTCTATTGTACGAATCTTTCTTATTAATATGATGATAAAGTTTGTAGGCCTTAGACTCCTCACTCACAACCAAGAACACACATTTGATACTTTTGTCATCAAGCTTACTCCTTTTGTGGCCATATACAAGAACAAATCCAATGCAACCAAAATTTTTGAAATAAAAAACAAAGGGTTTTGTTTCGCCACATGCATGCCTCTGGTAAATTTTTATCGCAAATGTTGAGCTTTACTTAAAATATGAACCTCCAAATTTACAACTTCAAGCCAAAAAGTTATGGGATTTTTTTTTTTTTTTAAAACACTTTGAACCACACTTATAATGATTTGATTTTTTCTCTCAACCACGTAATTTTGTTGCGATGTATATGTCTCTTTAAATACCCTACTCATTACAAATTTGAACAAATTCTTTATACGTGTATCCCCTCTCTCTATCAAAATGTATATTTTGGATAGAGAAATCGACTTATTTTTCAACTAATGTCTTAAATTTCTTAAATACATAAAGTCGTTTATCTTTATAAAAAAAAAATACACCTAAATTTTTTACTCAAACCATCAACAAAACGAGTATGTATCTATTATTTCCACTAGTGATAGAATTAATAGAGCACATATATCCTAATGAATTGATAGATCACATATATCATAATGAATTTCATGTGGTTGTAATTGAGATGCACACCAATTTTTTTTCATAGAAAAATGAGCCTTTTAAGGATTCCTTTGAGAAAAAATGCTCACATAGGTGAGTTGGAAAATTGAAGATAAGTAGTCATTTCTCTAATAGAGTTTTCAATCCACTAAGTAAGTGACCTTGGAGACTCTCAAACTTGATTTGGTGACATTGAACTAACTTTAAAAAAAGCTGTGAGGGCAAAATTTTACAAAGATAACAAACATAAGATTAAAAGTCATTAAAATTTCAAAAACTAAGTCATGTCCTTTAAACACTTCACACTTGTTTTTGTTTCATTTCAATACTCAATCCTTTGTCTAAAAGTGAACTCATAAATTATTTTTTTAACCCAAACACACAAACGACATGATTATATGATGGATGACTTTATTAATTATAAATGTACATATATGCATAACTTTATTAATTATTAGAAGTTTGATACTACCCTTTCCAACTACATTGAGTGAATAATTAGTCCCTACTCTAGTATCATAAGAAAACCAAGCCTTTATACATTTCATCAGAATGTTGCAACTTGAATTAGAGAACAACTTTTTTTTCCATTAATCTTAGTTTATTTGTTTTTCTGTTTTGTTGATAATTTATTTTCATTAAAATAAATTGGTCTATAAACACCTGTATTCACAATTTATTAATTATATTTTAAATTAAGTTACTATTTTTTTTATAAATTACAAATCCTTTTTTTATGAACTTTGTTGCTCATAATTAATTTTATCTGATTCAAGAATGATCCTCTTGTTAAAAAAAGGCCAACTTAATATGAAAACAATGCATGTACATAATATATTTTTAATAATTTTTTTTTTTTTTTTAAGAAAACATTCTTTTCACACATTTTAACAAATACCGTATACCATTATATAAAAATGAATATACTTTTTAAATAAGCAATTTTATAAAGAAAACATACTACTCATAATTATCTTTGGTATAAATTTTCATAAAATAATTTTTTTAATAATGATTTTTTTTTATGAAATATGTATCTTTGTAAAGGTAATTAAATATTTTAGATTTATAAAATTGTTAAATTACTCTTTTAGATTTATATATTTTTTAAAATGATATTATTTTCCTATAGTAAAAAAATGTACATTATCTGGATGGAGGTGTGTGTTTGGGGTTAGTTATTATAATATTTATGTTTATTTTTTTAAAGTATATTTTGATCAAAATAAATTACTTGTTTTACTAGTGAGGCAGTTAGAATGTTTGGGCCAGATGCAGCCCAGCCCACAAAGAGTCCACACAAGAAAACGATTCATGACGCCCTTGATACTAAAGAGCCCACAGTCCCTGCATTCAGGGAATAGTTTCGTTTCAGAGGAGAAAGATCTTCACCCACCATTTTGCTCAGTAAGGTTTTCTCCACAATTTGTTTCAGCTGCTTCATTTATTTTTTCAATTTTATTTATTTTTTCTTTTTTTCATTTCTTTTCCACCCAAACTCTGTTGACTAACTCCACATACTTTTTCCCTGGCTGATTTATTTTGCTTCTGTCAGATTCGACTTTGTTTGTTTTGGTTCTTGCAGTAGAAAGAATCTGTTAATCAAGAGATTTTTGTCTTTGTTTTTCTTGCAACTTTTCGATTTGGACAGCAGAACTACGATTTCTTAAACCCACTATGAAAATTAACCCTTATTTTTTTATTTATTTCAAATTGCATCTGAGAAGTAGCGCAATCTGCATCTGTTATTTTTATTTTTAATTATTAAAGTTAAGAATCTGTTCTTTTGTTATGGTTAGTATTATCATGCTGAATACGGTGTTGTTTTTTCCAGTTATCGCTATGTATAAAACATGGTTTATGTGTTTTTTTGGCCCAATTATGGAGTTTGTTAGGTTTGATTAGTGTGGGTTTTTTATATTTTTTTTGTTTTGTTTTCATTGCAGGAGCAAGAGGCTGGTTTGGTGTTTCTTTTGTTTCACTTTTTATGAATACCTGAATTTGGAAGGGTTTTAGGGTTTTGCAACATGCTAGGTTCATTACCTATATTGCCTCTCCCTGCCCCTCCTGCTGATGGAAATCTAGGTCCTCTCCCTGAGTCTCAAGTATCCGAGGAGAGGACTTATAATGAAGAGCAGAACAAATCAAATTCAGCTTCTGTTCCAGTGCCCGCAACAGTTGCAACCCACACAAGAACTATTGGAATTATACATCCTCCTCCAGATATTAGGACCATTGTTGATAAAACGTCCCAGTTTGTGGCTAAAAATGGTCCAGAATTTGAAAAGAGGATTATTGCAAATAACACGGGCAATGTCAAGTTCAATTTTCTTAACTCATCAGATCCCTATCATGCATATTATCAACATCGGTTGGCTGAATTTCGTGCTCAGAATCAATCATCAGGGCAGCAAACTCCTTCCCAGTCCACTGACTCGGGTGTTCCTGAGTCAGCTCCAACTGCCCCTGTCCCTGATAGTAATGGCATAGCGGCAGTAGAAAAGTTCGATGTTTCTGCCCAGTTTAAACCTGTTAGGAAAGTACTTGAACCCCCTGAAGCAGAACAGTATACTGTTCGGCTTCCTGAAGGAATTACAGGTGAAGAGCTGGATATTATAAAGCTTACAGCACAATTTGTGGCTCGAAATGGGAAATCTTTTTTGACAGGGTTGACAAGTAGGGAAGTTAATAATCCCCAGTTCCACTTTTTGAAACCGACCCACAGCATGTTCACGTTTTTTACTTCTCTTGCGGATGCATATTCGAAGGTTTTGATGCCACCAAAGGGGTTGACAGAGAAGCTGACGAAGAGTGTGTCTGATATGACTACTGTCCTTGAAAGGTGTGTGAATAGGCTGGAATGGGAGCGCTCGCAAGAGCAAGCCAGGCAAAAGGCTGAGGATGAGATAGAACAGGAAAGAATACAAATGGCTATGATTGATTGGCATGATTTTGTGGTTGTTGAAACAATAGATTTTGTTGATGAGGAGGATGAAGAATTACCACCTCCAATGACTATTGAGGTGGTTATCAGGAGAAGCAAGGTGTCAGCCACGGAAGATGATACTGTTGAGCCCGAAAAGGAGGTTGAAATGGAAATGGACGAGGAAGAGGCTCAGCTTGTTGAAGAGGGCATGAGAGCTGCTAGTTTGGAAGACTCAGATGATGGGAAGCAAAATGAAGTTAGAGTTACTGAAGACCCTGAACCACCAATGAGAATTGTTAAGAACTGGAAGAGACCCGAGGAGAGGATTCCTGCGGAAAGAGATTCAGCTAAGTTCGTTGTTTCTCCTATCACCGGTGAGCTAATTCCTATTAGCGAAATGTCAGAACATATGCGAATTTCTCTCATTGATCCCAAGTACAAAGAACAAAAAGAAAGGATGTTTGCCAAAATTCGAGAGACAACTTTGGCTGCGGATGATGAAATTTCAAGAAACATAGTTGGTCTTGCCCGGACCCGTCCTGATATTTTTGGTACCACAGAAGAAGAGGTCTCCAATGCTGTCAAGGCAGAGATTGAGAAGATAAATGATGAGCAACCTAAGCAGGTTATATGGGATGGTCACACAGGTAGTATTGGGCGTACTGCAAACCAAGCCATGTCACAGAATATTGGAAACGAGGACCAAAATGATACATCTAATAATGAGGCCAAGAACCTTCTTGGTCCTGCTGCACCTCCTCCAAGACCTGGTATGCCTTCGGTTCGTCCACTCCCGCCACCACCTGGATTGGCTTTAAATCTTCCACGTGGTCCAGTCCAATATTCTGTTCCTCATAGTGGTGGCCTTCCAATTCCTCCACCCAGGCCACTTTCGATGATGCCATCTGTTCGGCCTGCTCCTCCTCCTCCAATGCAGATGAATTCTGGACAGCAGTCAGTTATGGGTGGTCAACCGCACCCAATGCCTCCAATGCATATGAATAACCAAGGATTTCAAATACCTCCACCACCAGGATCCCAGTTCACTCCTGTTCCAGTTCCTCGACCTTATGTTCCTCTTCCTGTTCCACAATCAGTTATGCCTATGATGCACCCACCACCTTTGCCTCAGGGAGTGCCACCACCACCGCCGCCAGAAGAGGCTCCTCCCCCACTCCCAGAAGAACCAGAACCAAAGAGGCAGAAACTTGATGATTATGCTCTGATTCCCGAAGATCAATTTCTGGCTCAACATCCTGTATGGATCGACCTAGTTAACAATTTTTTTTTTTTAAATGTTTATATAGAACTATGTTTAGCGTCAGTGCTATTCTATATATCCTAACTGGCTGTCTGTTTTACTGATTGTAGGGACCTGTTCGTATCAGTGTATCTGTTCCTAATGTTGATGAAGGAAATCTCAAGGGACAAGTTCTGGAAATTACAGTGCAATCTTTGTCTGAAACCGTTGGTAGTTTGAAGGAAAAAATTGCAGGGGAGATTCAGCTCCCTGCTAATAAGCAGAAATTGAGCGGAAAACCTGGCTTTCTCAAGGATAACATGTCACTTGCCCATTACAATCTTGGTGGAGGGGAAACACTTACCCTCACCTTAAGAGAGCGGGGTGGTAGAAAGAGATGAGCATGTCGCTTGCATGTCCAATGAAGAAGGTTGTTGTAATCTTTGCCTTATTGTAAGGCATATGGACTCTTATAGTATTGATAGACTACATGACGTAATTTCATGAATTATATGTTGAATACATTAGATTTATTGTATTTTGAGACATCTTGCAGTATTTACTGCTTTCTTGAAGACTGATGTTAATTCTGGAATACAGATTTTGGCACCTTGGCGCTTCTCTCTTGAGGGAATGGGAAGTAGTGGAGTTCCTTTATCTAATGCTCTATTCAAATTACTTTCATCACTGATTATTGCTTTCTTTTTTGTATTTGAAGTAGTGGAGCTTCTTTGCTGTCAGGGAGGGATTATTTACATGTTAACATTTTTTGTTTGTTTTTTCATTTTCAGTATTGCAATAATCAACGTGAAGTGATGATTTAGGGTTTTCTTTTTTCCTAGGGTTTAGGTTTATGTCATATATTGGATATTTTCTCGTACAAGGACACTGTTGGACATTTGGTTAGAAAGGCGTTGGTTGCTGAATGCTTATGTACTTTAGCTGGGGGTATCCTGTTTGGGTTTTAGTCACGAGGTTGTTTTATTTTGTTGTTGTTTATGTCCTTAACCTAGATTATTTCTGGCAGTGGTTGGGATGGTTGTTTTTTTGATTTGGCTGTTTTGTCACAACAGAAATTCTACTTGGACTTGTGGGAAGGCTGTGCAGCTTAGCCTGATGTGTTTTTGAATGAGATGATGCGCAGGTAGAATGGTCAACAATCTTTTCTGTGCTGTTATAATCCTTATGTTGTGATCTTTCACTTTTTTATCTTTTTAGTTTTGTGCTGATGGCAGTTTCTGCCTGCCAATTTATTGCAGAATGAACCAGGTTTGGTATTTTAAAGAAGGCACCGATTCTCATGTTCATCTTTTTTGGGGATATGTTAGGAAACTTTCTGTTTAAGTTAACTTGTCGATCTCACAAGATTTTCTGGTCATCCTTAATTTGTGCATTTGTTTCTTCCCTCTTTTTACCCCCTACCTCCCCATTGGCCTGAATATTACGTTTTTTTTTCCTGTGTGAGAGATTGTTAGTATACCTCATTGGAGCCTATGTTTGACTGTCGACAGACTCACAAGTTGGAGACTGTCAAGCTTGCTTGCAAGAAGCTTTCGGAGAACGACACTGATGTATTAAGATATTGGATTTGACTTCTGTTTCTATTTAAACTATGGAAATTGTGGTCTTACAAGAACCTAATGATGCCCCTTTTCTGTAGCCTTACCAGATCCCATCTAATATAAGATATAGGTCATTGTTGATATTTAGGCGCAGAATAAAGTTTCATTTGCCATACATAAAATGACCATTGTTGATATAATTGGTAGACATTAGTTTTTATTAGATAATTGCTGTCTCTTGAAAAAGTTAAGGCCCTTTAAAGATCAGAGAGACGTAAGATTAGTCGTCCAAACATTTTCAACCCTTTATGGCAATCTCTATATAATATAATGAATAATACAGTCTACCAGAGTTGGGGTGTGAGAACAAACTGCCCTCACAGACGGTTTTGTTTTATGCTGGGGATTTGAATCCCACCAGTTGGGGGCGAGAAAGATGATGGTTTGATTTTTCCGAACCATTGTTAGACTTAAAATGATGGTTTGATCTGGTAAAGATTGTTTGATTTAGTTTACCTTTTACACTTGCATGATGTTTGTAAATTGTTTACAAACTTGTTTTTGGCAAACTCAGGAGAATTGACATATATGTTGTGTGGAATTATATAGCTAGCGATGGTCAAGAAGAGTTCGTTTTTCATGATTTACTTTTTTAAATCTTAATAATATTAAAGGAAAAAAGGTGTAAGTGTAAAATATACAATCATGATTAAGTAGAATAAATATTATATTAACATTCATATATTTCCCATCGAACGATTATTTAATATTTATTGTATGCATAGTTAAATAGTATTTATATTATATAATTCTGAGAATATAATTTTTTATTTTGGGGGAACACACTTAAGAATTTGTTGGTATGGATTAAAATTAAATCTCTTCATAAATAAAATAATTTGTATATTTTAAAACAAGTTATTTAAGATGCAAATTTTAGTGTCATGAGTAGAAATATTTATTAGGTTGAATAATTTGATGACTTAAATAAATTAAGTTAAAATTTCTTAATAATTGGATTAAATTTAACGTAGTTCAAAGTGAAACAATCATTTACGTTTGGCAATAAGTTACATAGGTTGAACTTTAAATCCTATTTAAACAAAATTATTATATTTTCTTTGTTAATTTAAATGTTTTTTATGTTTTTAATTTTGATTTTTAACTTGCACTTTTAAGTTTTTTTGTTTAGTTTTATTTACAATAATATATATATTTTTTTAAAAAGTGTATTTTAAAAATGAAACAAAAAGTAAAAGTAAAAAGTTAAAACCTTATCTAATTCGAGTTTTTTTATTGGTTTGCATAGTAAATTTGTCCAAATTTCATATAATTGAATACACACTTTTAATTGAGACTTGCTATGTTTCGAATTTCATTTTATTATTAATATTATTATATATAACTATTAAAATGAGCTTAGTAGGATGATGTGGTTCGAAAATTTATAAAATCTTAAACTAACAAAAGAAAATTGTAATCTAAAATTAGATTATTTTAAAATTCCATCACTCGTTAATAATGTAACAATTTCTATTTTAAAATAAATGAAAATACTATAATAAAACTATTGAGAATAATACTTTATTATATAACACACATGCGCATATATATATTAATATCAAATCATTATATTTAAAGTTAAAACTAATTTCATTAATATGATTTAAATTTTAAAATACATATATATTTTTTCTATACCTCCACTAATATACTCCCACTTTGTATTTTTTCAAGCCTATATTAATGTCCAGAAGGCTAGGTTTCATAACATTGTAAGTATGTTGGATTTCATTAGTTCCTATATGCTTCTCTATATCCTCATGTATCATCCCTTCTATGTCCCATTATAGACTCATATTTATTTATCTAACCCTAATAAATTTATAAATAGTATTTTACTCCTAAATAAAGTTGTAAATGACATTTTTTAATTTTTTAGTTTTAAATTTAATTAAATACTCGACATTAATTTAAAAAGTACATATTGTACAAATACACAAGAGATTTATTTTAAAAACTGTTTCCAATATTTAAATAAAGAGTTACCCTAAAATACAGGTACGATTAAATAATTGATATTAAGAATTACTTGTATGATGTTTTACTAAAAACATTTTTGTTATATTTGAAAAAATAATTAATATTAATTTAAAAATATTTTAATTTGTTTTTGTAAGAATTTTAATAAAAGAGTATGAGTAATTTTTCTGAAGAAGTTAAAAGAAAATGAAAAGGCTTCATGGGGGTGCATTGTTTTAACTAACAGTACAATCCTGTTCTTGTTATAATGTTATTTCTACCATTGTTCATCGGGTTTCCTTCACTATGAAATCTATGTTTTATTCTTATAACTCTTTTCATGTGATAGCTCATTATTTTGTTGAGTGTAAAAGCTTCTTAAGTTGTGTTTATTTTCCTTTATTTCCAGCACTAGCTACCTTGTGGTAACTCAGTTTATTTATATCTGCTTCAGATTAGGATATCATATTTTGATCTGGTTACTTCATGAAGCCATAAACCAAGTGTATTCTCATGGAGGAGGGTTGGTTGGGTTTCATTTTTAGAGAAGAAACATTGTCTTGCATTCTTAACTTTGGAGCTAATCTTCCTAAACTCTACTATTAATATGGAGAATGAATCTCAGGTTGTATTTTAATTAGCTCTTGCAGCCTTTAAAAATGGACTTTGAGTCTCATATACATTCACAGGCTTTTGCCAATTAGGTTGTTCAACTTTCTCTTTGTTTTAGTTTTAGTTATATGACACCTAGTTTTTCATGTCAAATGGGAAGAAATTAATCTATCTTTCACATTTATAACACAAATGATTTGATTTCTCTTATGAAACTGATTTTAAACACACAAAGTATTCTTCATTCAGAACATTCAGATAGCAGAAGACTAGAGAGAAAGGTCAAATGTGAGTTGTTATATTTTCCCCAAGTCCCACATCAAATGGTTTCTAAGAAATTTCTTCTGCTTACATTATAAGATGAAGGAAGGTCACCTGTTGAAAATCACGGAGTCGTGTGTTAAGCACAAAGCGAACTATTCTTTCGCCTTTTACTAAAGAATACCGTGTGCTTGTCACTCTAAGCGACATACGCCAATTTTTAAAAGAGATTTCTAAGGAAATCTCTGCAATTGTAGTCTTAAATTGTTTTCTCTGTTAGGTATTGTGAACAGCTTTAGTAAATCTAGTAATATTTTCCAATAGTTTTCACAAATTTTTAAATAATAATAATTTAAACAGCTTATATAAAATAATCAATACTAATCCAGTTAAGGTATTATGTTGTTTTTATTATTTTAATTTAGGTTACATTCTCATTTGTTGTAAACTTTTTAATTGAAAAATTAATTTTAATCCATTGTTTTATATATGTAAATTAAGTCTATTATTATATTCAAGAAGTTCAAAAATTAATATGATATTCAGAAAGTAGATAAATAATCTTTAAAAAAAACACACACATATAAAATAAAAATAAAACAAACCCACAGGAAGAGTATCTGGTTGTGGGCAGTAGCAGAAGAAAGTGAAGTAAAAATTTCCTCCAGAAAGTTGCAATGGATATAATCTCTCAGTTACAAGAACAGGTTAATTTGATTGCACATTTGGCTTTCAATACGATTGGGACATTGCAAAGGGATGCCCCTCCTAATCGGCTGTCGCCAAATTATCCTGAACCACCTGCACATCCTACAGAGGAGGGCACAAATTTTTCAGAACAGCCAAAGCTCATGAGTTCTACTTTAGTGAAGGCTGCCAAGCAGGTACGTACCATCAGTCGAACTGGAATCATACGTAGTTGTTAATGTTGTCAAAATCGTGATTTGCTCCCCTAATGGAGGGATCCATCCTTCCCCTATTCAGAAGCTAGGGTTTCACAACACATTTGTTAGCTAAATTACAACCCGACCCAAAAACAAAACCCGACCCTTTTGTTCCCCAGGGTTCCCCTAAAATCGGAACGAAGGAAAGTTTCAGCCTTTGGAGCACTGACGCAACTCTCATGCTGCTAGCTTCGGCTTTGTCGGCATCGCACGACCACCATCACCGTGGTGCCTTCACAGTCGCCGGCGCTGACTCTCTGTGCTGTTCTGCTTATTGTCTTTCCTTCAAATTTTATAGAGAACAGGAACTATTTTTAGTTGGGTTGGATCTTGCTAAAAGACTGTTATTTTTATTATATAATTTTTCCTTTACTCTCTAAATCAGAGTTATTATTTTTTATCCCCTTTCTGATCCTCTTAGGCATCCTCTAGTTTGACAACATTCATGCCTCATCAAACACAACACAAACACTAAACCAGTGGACACTAGACAGATATATAATTTTAATTTTTGTATTCAAAGTCATGGGTATAGCTAGTGTATGGAATTATATTAGAGGGAAATGTGTTCAATATGTTTAGAAATTCTCTAAGAAGCTTCAAATATGGAAATGTAATGTTAATATTTTAAAGAACACTGCTCAAATTGTAATGGATTGTCATTGCTTAATATGTGTTGAACATATGACATTCACATTTTAAGAAACAAATTGTTCATTTGCCTTTTATTTAGTGCAAATATGGCTTGTGGCTGAAAATTTACTTTGCTCTGTAAAATCCCACTCTGTACCATTAGAATCAATACTTCTATGTTTATATTGTCATAGAGGAAGAATGAAAAAGGATTTTGCTGCCGTGATCATTCCATTCCCTAGCTAATATTGACATTCAAAGAAAAGTAGAATTTTGTTGCTTTTGGAAGTACTTCATTTTCAAAATTTATTTTAGATGTGCTTATTTTAAATTTTGATTCTTCAAGGCCATGTTTAGCATTATTGAAAATTTCCCTGGTTTTTATCTTTAAATTATTATTTATCAGTTTTACACTTTAATTAATTTCACACTCAGGAGTAATTTCAAGTTATACTTCCTGAACACAATTGTTTGATAAAATTATGACATCTTCTTTGGTCGGGAGAAAATGGATTAACTAGAGGCCACCTTGTTAGTTGGGAGATTTGCTAGATTAAAAGAGAAGGTTTGGATATTGGAAAGTTGGTATCCTAAAATGTTGCTTTAACAGCGAAGTGGCTTTAGCCTTTTCCTCTGCAGACTAACTCTTTATGGTATGAAGTTGTCCAGGGTAAATGTGGTTTTGCATTCTGAGGGATGGAATGAAAATTCTGTAGTCAAAGCAATGAGATAATTGGTAGCCCCTATAAATTTGTATTCAAGGACATTCTTCTTTCATATCTTTTGTTTCCCCAATTGATGATGGTTCCTTTCCATATTAAAATTTGGGAGAACCCTTGGGTTGGGTGTGAGAATGCATTTCCTGGACACTTCATATGTCTAATTTGCACGTAATGCTCCTGTAATTCAGTTTTATTCTTCATCTGATTCTGTTTTTATGAAATTCATTCTAATGGAAATTCTCTGAATTACAATCCTTTTTGCCTTTTTTAAATTTAGTTGTATGTCTTGAAAATACTGACCAGAGGGTTTGGTTTGGTCTCTTGACACATTGTGCTTATTATCTTGTAAATCTTGCTTTCATTTTATCCTTATCTATCTCAGAAGTCCAAAAAATGGTTCATTCGTTTTTGCCAAGTCGATTTGGAAATTGGTTGCTCCTGCAAAGGTTAAATCTTTTGTTTGAACTGATGTTCCAAACAGGATTACTGCCAGTGATTTAATTCAAATTTGAAGACCTCTAACTGCATTGTCTGCTAAGTATCGCTTGCTCTGCAGATTGAGTTTTGAAAAAAATTCCTCAGTTGCTTTTGAACTTCTCAGCAACCCTTTGGTGTTTCTGGTGAACATTGGGTTTTTCCAAAGGGGCTCCAAAAATTCCCGTTTTAATTTTAGAGGTTTAGACGCTGATAGAGATGTTAAAATTACAAGGCTTTGGAGTTCACATTTTGTGGTTGTTTGGTGTACATGGTTGGAAAGATATGCACATTTTTCTTTTGTCAAACGATGCCTCTGGAGTTCATTTGAGATCATACATAGTTCACGTATTTTCTTGGTAGTGTCCTGCTAATGGTTTTTCTAGGGGTGTCTTTGGTTACATAGATATTGGTATATTGAGTTACATGTGCCATGTTCTTAGTTTTTTGGATTTTTCCTTTTATTCTTGATTTAGGTGATGAATTTCTTTGTCCCCGTGCATTGAATCTCTCTTTAAGAAATTTCATTAACAAAAGAAAAAAAAGTCCCCAACATATGTTAATTTTCTGAAATATTACACGGATCATATTCTAAGACTGGGATGGCTGCATATGGTATTATTTCTCGAAGGTGTTCCAATTGTGTTTTTTTATTTTTATTTTAGAGGATAACATGCATAATGCTTGCTTAGAAATTGTAAACATTGGATATATACATAGAACCAATTTAATCAATTGGACTAGGGCTTATATTTTTCTTATTATGTGATGCTGAACTTCATTATTTATGGTGTCTTTGAGTCTTCGGTTTTCATTATTAGATCACTCGTAATTGGTCCATTGAAATATATGTTTTTTTCTGTAGTTTGATGCATTGGTTGCAGCTCTTCCAATATCCGAGTCAGGTGAAGAGGCACAGCTTAAGAGGATAAGAGAATTACAAGTATGTAACTCACTTTTGTATCTGATTGATTGGTGAACTAAGTAGTCTAATTGTTAAAAACATTGTTTATGCTTTTACATTGTTTCTGCATTTTGCCTTCCAGGCTGAAAATGATGCAATAGGCCAAGAACTTCAAAAGCAGTTGGAAGCTGCAGGTGTGTCCAATTGTCTCTTAATTTCTGAACCTTGAGGTTCTATCTTGATTTCTCTTGTATAACACATGAAAGTGTAAATTCCTGTTAAATAACCAAAATGAGTTTTAATTTAGATTCATGGAAAAAGGTGCCCTGGGGCACAACTTTCATATATGCAAAAGTAGTTTGTTCATGCAATATGAAGCATTTTATGAGCTGTACAGCTGTAGTTGTTCGGTGGAGGCTGCCATGCATCTGTATTGTTCCACGGAATATGCAATATTGAAATAGCAAACAACATGTGCTTTGGACTTTAGGATGTTTTGAGAAGGTATTAGTCTATCTAACACTTTGTGTTCTTGATGTCAGAGAAGGAATTGAATCAGGTTCAAGAACTGTTTAGCCAAGCATCAGATAATTGTTTGAACTTGAAGAAACCAGATGACAATTAGCAACTTGTGTTCCTGACAATATCAGAGTGATGAATTTGGCCACAAGTATCTCAACTTGACACAGAGCAGGCACTGCTGCAGGAGGATTTTCCATTTCTCCATGAAATCTTGGATAACTGAAATAGTCTGTATATTTTTTTTTGATGTTTAACTTTTGCATGTTTAGCTTAATTCATACAAGTTGAGTTGCTGTAATTATATTCCTTCAAAGGAGAAATGAAGAGTGTTTACTATCTTTATTCATTTCAGTTTCTGGAAAGTACACATTTTAGTCCTTTTTTTCTTTCTAATAATTATAGTTTAATGTTTTTTAAGTAAATATTGACAATAATAATGTGTCACTTATTAAATCAATTTTATTAAAATAATTTCACTCTCTTAATAAATATATTTTTTATGTTGTAAATATAAATATTAATTGATATTGTATTTAGAACTGAAAATAAAAAATATTAGTGCACTTAATCTTTGTTAAAAAAAAAAAATCCAATTATTTTTGGACTTTAGTGTATTTCGAATAACTTGCTACAACTACACTAAGTCTCACATGCACAGTAAGAGAGCTATTGCATAAATTTAATATTAATCATCAAGGGATTGTGAAGAAATATTCTCTTGTTATATTAAAATTTAATATCCATGGGTTTCATATAAATTAAGAAGTAACTTATGTCGGAATAGATTTTCATGCTAAGTGATTAATCAATGCCATTCTCCTTCTAAACCCTTTAATAACTAGCAAGGGACTAGAAATTTGATAATACAATGTACAGTAGAGGAACAACGAAAAACAATATTTCACATTCTTTTTCCTTTTAAGAAAGGGAATGGATGCATTGTATCCCAGGGCAGATTAAGTAAATGCTTAAATAAAAGTGACCTAATCTGTAAAATATTTGTTAGGAAGTTTGATGAAGCTGTTTTGTCCAGTCAAAATGATTCCACTCTTTGGAAAAGCTTGCAACTGCTTGCTTTTGTACCTCCACGGCCTCGTAGCGTCGTCGCCTATACATGTCCTCTTCTGCCAAATGTAGCATGCCTCTTACCACATTCAACCCAAGGCTGCTATTAAACTGTTTCTCATCATCAATAACATGGACAAAACCCTTGTTTAAACCAAATTCAACGTGGAAATATGGAAAGTGCTTCGGAATTGAATTACGCAATCCCTTTTCACTTGTATCAATAAGTTTCTTTGCATTGTGCTGACTCCACTCATCTTCAGCTTCATCAATAGCCTGTCATGAACCCAATTTAAAGAGTTTAAATGTTTAAAATGTGGGTATTTGAAACAAAACAAATACTAAATGTAGTAATAATAATGGATAGAAAAAAAGCAACCATCAACATAAGAGCACAATATACATTGGATCCTTGCACAATCTTAGTAGTATGCTTTTAATCATATGGGGCAGTCATTAAAAGACCATATGTAGTAAGGGTGTGGAAATAAAACCACTTAAACTAGCTTAGAAAGTAATATGGTATTATCCCCGGGTGTGCAGTTAACACTCAATAGTTTTATCACTTCATGGTAGCACAGCGATTGAAACCACTCCACTATTTGAATTCCATAGCAGCTAGACTGCTCTGGCTACCCCCTGTAGTGTGTTACTACTAAGAATCAAATATAGACTGCTATAATAATTCAGATCAATAGCACAAGAAACCGAGAAAGAAACTCTAGAAGATTAATTTCATGCTGGCTTTGAGAACACAACACCATTATGTAATCAGGTGCAGCCTAAAGGATTAATAGTTCATTTCCCTGATGCATAAATGAAAAGCATTGATTTCGAAGAGAGAAGTTAGTAATCAGTGCTACACAAGAAAACAATGTTTCGCAACTCACCTTTTTAAAGTACAAAGGAGCCTCTTTGGCAATATCTTGCGGTAAAGGAATGCACTCAACCATACAGTGCCGTCGTTGCTGTGCCAATCCCATCACAGTCTCAAGAAACACTACCTCCTTTTCTTGCTTAGCAAACATCATAATTAGGCACTTCTTGAAGTTTCGAATTTCTGTCCACACATTATCGTCCACAGTTCTTGTAGCTGATTCATGCTGTAAGATAAAAGGAAAAGACAGTAACAAGGTTAAAATTCCATGAAAATAAAAAATAACTAAGTTGCTTACGGCACAAGATCAGCAGGCTCAAAAACTAATACAACTCAATGTTACTTAGAATTCATGCAATAATACTAATCTACTAAATTACTATCCCAATTTCAAGAAAACAGTATCAAATACACTTAAATTCTCATTACTATCATCTATCTGAATATTCTCCGGGATCTGCATAATTTATCTAGTAATGGTACTAGTCAATGTCATAATGGAAGGATCTTCAGATGTCAAATCCCAAGTCAAATAGCATCTTTATGCATAAGAAAAAAACCAACTAAGGAACTTAACCACTCATAATGCACGGATTGTCCTAAATAAACAATAACTTGTATTGGTTTCAATTCTGGAAAAAACAAAGTAGCAGAAATTAAAGTCACCTGAATCGGTAAAATGCAGCAATGACCAGGAACCATGGGTTGCCACTGTGGCAACATAAGATATGTGAAATTTGCGATTGAAACCACAAGATGCATAGGTCGATTTGGATTTTCTAAACAAAAGAGGCAGCGTTCTTGCTGAGTCAAGAACCGATTAGTCTTTTTTAGGATCTTGCTGTCATCACCTACTTGCTTCTTTCTACTCTTTCTGCTTGGACCATCCTCAAAATCATATTCATCATCGGCCTGAGTGGAAATACTAAACTTCTTGTTCTGCATTATGTTGCGAGCAAGATGCATATCAGCATCATCCTCTCCTTTCTTCTGCCCAGCAGCAAGCATCTTTTGCATACCATACCTTGAAAATAAAAATCGCTGTTAAAAACATGAGAAATAACAAAATATCATAAGGATAAATAAAGCTTTAGAGACCAATAATAATAGTGAATCACATCAAACATGCTTACAAACATAAAAAGAATAAAGAGATGCAAACTAGAAATAAATAACAAGAGAAGCCCAGTTTTTTTGTAACATATGAAATTTCATATTGGGCACAATGTTTTCACATTAGAAATGAATAAATCATGTGTGGGATAAAGGAGGAGAACACAAAAACAAATACACAGAATTCCAAGACAGCAAAATACCTGCTAGAACTGCCATCTGTTCTTGGTCTAACTGAATGATCTCGATTTTCCTGTTTTGTGTTCATAACTTTTACTTCTTGCTGCCCACCAAAAAAAAAAAAAAACTGAATGAAATCAAGATAATCAAGAAACTAGAAGGATATGTTTCTGTAAGCAAAAATACAATATGTTGAATACTATCTATTTCCTTATTTTTAACTAAATAAATACTATTTGTTTACTTGTATATATAACAGCTGTGTAATTAATAATTACTAGAGAAGGATTTTCAGACTGTAATTACTATATTTAATCCCTATAAACCAAGGGATTTTTACGGTGCATTGATCATTAAAACTTAACATTGAGTGCCAACCTCTCAAGAATTTCAGAATGAATTTCATTAGAATCAACTATTATCATCAAACCAAATAACTAGGCTAATGTCACCTCCTCCCAAGGCAAAAGGAAAAGAAACATAATGCATTATGTACTCGTACATAACTAGAAGCTTTTCAACTCCTCACCAGCTTCAAGGTTCAGTTCTCACATACACGAAAGAGAAGAAGTCCACAAAATACAAAATGTCCAATTTCAGGCAAGTGGCAGCAAGATTGACAGAAGAATTTTAATAACAAGCAAATACTGATGGAAAGCAAATTTGATAACATAGCAGAGACCAGAAAAGCCATGAAGGCAATTATAATTCAAGATAAACTTTTCAAGGAACCAGAACAGAGAAAAGTTTGTCCTAATTCTGGAGTAAGGACCATAATCACAAACATTGAAACCATTATCTGAAAAAACAGTTTGTTCTGGCCATTTCTACTTTATGTAATATGGTAAGAAGGAATAAACTAATAGCACTACTCCCAAATCCAATACTGAACAGGCACATGAAATGATCGAAGATGGAAAAAAACACAATACGCTGGTCTAAACTGCAAAAACAATAAGATCCAACCACTCTAGAAAAGACACCTTATCCTCTTATTCATGTCTTACCATAAGTTTTTCAGCTTCTTCATGCTTTCCCTTCAAACGAAGTTGCATAGCCTTAGCTGCCAACTGGTTTGCACTCATCTCATTCTTGACTTCTGCACTTCTTTCCCCTGGAGTGTTTGCTTCTAACGAAACTTTTTCCAAAACAGAGCCATCAGAATTATTAGTCATCTTGCTACCGAAATCATGCATAAAGCTTCCATCATTAGAAAACTTATTTAGGCTAGATACTGCGGCAGAGATTACCCCAGCACCCTCAGCTTCCATGTGCTGGTGGCTCTTTCGCTTTCCCCAAGACAAAGAACCTTGAACTTTAGGTATTCTCATTTCATGGTGGCGAACAGAAACATCCTTTAAGTACTCCTGCTAGCATTTCATTAGCCAGTTTCAGTGAAGTGGAACAGAATATATTTCAGAATTCCAGAAAAACCAGTTGAATTGAAGGAAAAGAAAGAAATGTAAAATAGTTCTTTATGTCATCAAAGTTACCCTTGTAGAAGACCTTCGACCGTGCTTATCAGAATCTGGTGAATTTTCTTCAGTTATTCCTTTTTGTCTATTTTTTATAGCACGTAGATGTGCTCGAGCAGGAGCAGCTGCATTAGATGCAACAGATGCAGTCAACTCACCAAGAGAACCCCACCTTTCTTGCACAACCTGCACATATCCATACAAATAAATGGCAAATTTTTACAGGATGACAAAGATGTTCTTTTATATAGGAACAAGCAATGTCCGAAAAGCAAGGCAAAATAACCTCATTAAAGTTCCGTCCTTCTCGAGCTGCTTGTTCTTGTGCACGCTTTAAGGCTTTAAGTTTCCAACTTGCTCCTCCATCCCCAACAAGGGAAGAAGATAGAAGTTGGTCAGCACCAACTTTAGATCCATCCTTTTCTTCCGGGTAACCAGTTCCACTATCCTTAAAATATGGATTCAGTTCCTTAGGATTTACCTTTGGCTGAAAAAGAAAGCAAACAACTATGTCCCTTTATCACCTTAGATTGGCTGAGAATGAAAGATGAAGACAGAGGCTGCAAACTATATGAAAATATTTAATACAGACCACAAATGGACAGGCACTTCAACTAATGGAATGTCATCAGGAAAATTGAAACATTGTTCCCCAATCCAGCACTTTTATGTCAAACAAAATCCATGTATCGATAATGAAATAAACACATGGATATAAAGTAATTCTCCTGCAGAAGAAGGCCAAATGATCAAACCATTTTATCTTCAAAAGGCATTAGCTCACCATATAACTGCCTTATACATTTTTTTAGTTTTGGAAAAAATCTTATCATTTTTCACATTTACCTTTTATTTTATCTCTTAATATGGTGAGTGATAGCAATATAAGGGGAAAAGAAGATTCTCTTTGCTTTGATTTATTCCTTGGTTTTATTTCTAGTTATTTTATCCTTCCCTCCATATTTATCCATTCATATCTTGTAAGAAATAGCAGAAAATGACACCAACTTATATCAGTTAAAGAGAAAATTCAAACAAAAAGCAACAAAAAAATTTAGTAAGCATAAAATGCTGTGTCCTCCCTTGAGGACAGAAAAAGAACATAAATATAGAACCCAACAGGAGAGATACATATGTTAACAGCCAAGAGGGAAAGATATTTAACAGAGACATACCTCCTCAACAGGAACCTCCTCTGACAAATTCTCCTCTGTTTCCACGACTGCAGGCTTCTTACTTTCAGCCCTGAGCATCCAATCCAGTCCCATTTCCTTTCTCGCAATTTCCATCTCACTGGGAGAATCATCCCTTTTCTTTTTTGCTTTACTCCTTCTCTTATTTTCATCTTTATCACTCTCACTTTCACTTGAGTAAAGAGAAGAGTCTTCATCAGACGAATACCACTTCTTCTTCCTAGATCCTTTCTTGATCTTAACAAGCCCGTCATCATCAGAACTATCCCTAGAGCTCTTCCCTTTCTTCTTTTTCTTTTCCCTCCTCCTATCTGATTTTTTCCTCTCTTTCGAGGCAGAATCCAAGTCCCCGTCCACCTAGTATACACACTATCAGACACAGGAAATAGGAACAACAACCATAACACTCACACTAAGATAAAACTAAAGTAGACCTACTCACCTGGTCCCGGGAAATGAATTTCACACCTGAAAACATTTTCTAGATTCCTAGACTGTACCAATACCTGCATAATAATAAAAATACAATGAACAACATGCAGAAAAAGGGGTTTTATTTGAAAGGTTCTTCTTCTTCAACGCAGTAGATGCAATATGCGACGGCAGGGCATGGTGATGGAAATAATACAAAAAATGTAGAAATTAATAGCAAATGAACAAATAAAAAAATAGTTGAACGAAGAAATTAAGAAGTGCAGGGAATGCATAAATTGAACAGGAACATTGGAAATTGAGAGAAAATTTCACCAGATAATATCGTAAAATTGAATTTGGAAGAAAAAAAAAGAGTAAGGAAGAGAGCAAACTTACCCTAACAACCAATAAAGGTACCGGCGCCGGCGTGTTCTCAGGCAACACAGATGAGACGAAAGCCAAGCCACCAGCGATGGTGCCGTTTTCTTCAGACGCCGCCGTTTTGAGTTTTCACTCCTGATTTTGGTTGAAGCTATTAACGTCCTTTTGATTATTTATTTCTTTTTTGTTAACACCAGCGAAGCAAGTATATGTGCAGATTACAATTAGAATTAAACAAAACAATAAAAACAGAGGGAATGAAAGAAAAAAAGGAGTTGAAAATTTGTTGAAAAAAATCGAAAAAATAATAAATATACTTTATATAAAAAGTGTAAATATTAATATCATTTGTTTATTTATTAATAAAAAAATATTTTATTATTCTGTTTTAAATATTTCTTCTCCTTCTTATTATTATTATTATTATAAAACCAAACTATAATAAAATCAAAGGCAAAAAAATTGATTAAAGAGTCACTTTTATGAAGTGTTCATGATGCAAAATATCAATTAATTACAACATAATTGATGTTTAATAAATTAATTTTTTTAATGAAGACAATTTTCTAATTAAAATATAAATTTAAAAAAAATTAACATTAAATTAGGAATTATATTATTATTAAATTATAATATTTAAAGACTGATTTCTAGGTTTTTAATATATCTAACGATTAAATTATTATTTTCGACAACGTTTCTTTAGAATAAAATTGGTCGATTACTCAGTGTTATTTATATTTACAGCTTTTCTGGTTGTTGATTTTTCCCTACTTAAAAAAATAATAAAATTGTCAATTTCCTCCATCGAATAATGAATCAATTTTATTTTATTTTTTTACTAATATTATTTTTACAAATTATTTTTAAGTTTCTTTTAAATTAGTAATTTAAAATTAAGTGATAGACCTCCACTGTTAGCCTGTTTATTAGTTAATTAAAAAACTGTCTAGATATTACTCTAAAATAAATACTATAAAACTAAAAAAATCAAATATAACATATCGAATAATAGTGTAAAAATAGTATTAGATTAAGTGTTCAGTTATAACATTATTGGTATTTTTTTGTGGTTATTGACATCCTCTTTTTATATGAATAAGTTTAGTATTTTTTTATATGTTAGGAAAAAATGTAATAAAAATATAGAAAAATAATATGATGAAAATCTATTTTTGTATCAACTAAACTTGTGATGAAAGTGCTAAATATATTACAAGAACGGTCACTTCAATTTTTCAAGATGGAATTAAGTTCTTAGTCTTGTTAATTTTAAAATAAAAGTGATAGTCATTAAAAAATTATCAATTTATTATCTCAATCAAGAAAACTATTATTTGATTTGAATATTTAAAATAATAATATATTGCAATTCAAAGTAATTTATAGTATTAATATGTACTATTATAATACATAAATATAATAATTAAAAATTATGACAATGCATATCCAAATTAATAATATATACATGTAATTCATATTAAATGATGGACCTGCACTGGGCCGGGCCATACACGGGGGTAGATTAGCTACCCGTGGGCCTCAGAGTAGTATCAGATGGACTGTTTCTTCCTGCACCTCCATAGGTTCTTCTGCCACCCCCATACACAACATGAAAATACCTTTTTAACCTTCTTGTGCCACCCCCATAAAATAGCTTATGGATTATGTAATCCATGCATGCATTAAAAAGAGACTTCCGGATTATGTAATCCGGAAGCTAGAAAAGACTTCTGGATTACATAATTCGGAAACTAATCATGCATCTGAAAAAAGACTTTCAGATTATGTAATCTAGAAGTTAATTGTAAATTTAAAAAAAGACTTTCGAATTATGTAATTCAGAATATTACAGAGGGATATTTTTTGAAATATGAAAATGTATGGAGGTGGAAGAAGAATATATGGAAGTGCAGGAAGAAACAACCTATCGGATGTTGCGAAGCGCGTATGGGTTATTCTTCAAACTACTACTATTTGCACTCTCTTTTATACTAAATTATATTTTTACAATAGTTACCAAAACATTTCAGATGTGGAGAACAAATCCTGATCCTTGATACAATGTTTGCCAGTTATTGGTGTTAGGTTTCATAAACTAGATTCAAAATGACTCTAATACTATATTACAAAATGAACTTTTAAATCTAACTCAATTTTATAAAATCGGCTTATAAAGTAAGATTTGCAACCAGTTATATATAATGAAATGTGTTCAACGTATGATGAACAATATAAAAGGTATAAATTGTAAATGACAAATGTCCTACTATGGAAAAGAGAAAAAAATGGTTGAGGGGTAGCACTTAGCAGGAAGTAGCAATTGTTGATCCCAGACAAGAAAAACATGGAAGTAGAGGGATAGTGACGCATGGATAATAATGGAGGTCAACAAAACGCAAATTTAGGCCACAGGAGAGTGAGAGCAAAAAGAATAGATGGACATCGAAATTGAATCATTGCCATTCTCTTTTTCTCTCACTTCCATTAATCTGTGCATGTATATAAATGTTTGAATAATGCATGGAAAGGACCCATCCAATTAAATTTGACAAGAGTCACAGGTTGTAGCAGGTTAACAAGTTGACAATACCATGCATCTACTCTTCAACTCTTTGATTTGAAAGCCCTTTGTCATCTTCTCAACTTCTTCTAAATCTCTAATCATGAATCAATAGCTAGCATTTCACTGCACATGCCAGGTGCAAACCTCAACTTTTTTATATTTTCATTATTATGTCATGTAGTAGATTCAACATTACAGCAAAAGCCACCACAAAATCACACAATGTTATGCAGTAATTAACAAATGAACTAGCTTTTAAAAACAGTTTAATTTTCACGTTTTTATATTACTGTGGAAGCTGTTGCTCAAACTTATACTTAACTTGCATCGCATGCATGCATGCAACACAACCAGGTTGTGGTAGAAATATTAATTTATGAAAGTTACTATCTGTTATATATACATGCATAGAGTTTTTTCAAACAAAAAGGAAGCAATAAATATATATATATATAGAGAGAGAGAGAGAAACATGAATTTGTAATGGGTTCCCACTGTTTAGATAACAACATTGACACTTCAAAATAGTCCATGTTCATGCAACTGTTTTGCATCCAAACAAATGTATTACTATAACTTTTTATATATAGATATGCTAGATTTGCTACAGTTCTCCACTGTTAAGATAGAAACATTGACCTTCAAATTAAATGATCCATCACCATCATTTCCACCAAAAATAAAGGACAAAAGATCCATGGCATTAATGGAGATATTATTATGGCTGCAATGAAATTAGTGATTAAGCTGTTTTCTTTAGTTATACTTATTTGAGAGAGAAGATGCTGACATATAGTTCAGTTTCTTTCTTACTAATAGTGTCTTCTGAGATACTCCAAATATAATGAGTTTTCATACAAAGTTTTAAGTACGAATGGTTATTTACCTTTAATGAGTGAACAATCCTTACTAATTTTTCCTCAAAAATGACATTAACTATAAACAAAAAAGCAAAAGAAGAAAATTAAACTTGGCCTAAATGATTTCCACATTTAAAAAGGACAAACTGATTGATTATAATAGATTGAAAGATATTATTGATAAAAGAAACATATTTGTGTGAATCAGTACCTCAAAGAAACGAGTTTTAAATGAAGTTTCAGGGAAGTCACGCACCCTTATGTCAAATCTCTGTGAAAAAGGTATCCAGAAGAAGATGCTGCAGAACAATGAAAAGAAGGTTCAAAGTTGTGTTTCTTTGAGCAAAAGAAACCAGTTAGAAAGGAGCTTCATAATAAATATTTTACCCCTATCATTCTCAAATAACTTACTGCATTCAATAATTTTGTCTATTCATGTCAAGTGGCTATTTGGTCACATATTTGTGGAGACAAAACATATAATTAGAAACAAAAGTCCTTATCTAACTTTATTTTATGCATTAAACTTTAGCACAAGTGATGCATATATTAAGGACTTTGTGAATGTATAATTTGGTATTCCAAAATATTGTTATAAATAAAGCCTCTTCCCTCCCTCATCTCTCTCTATATCAAATACCCTGTTCTGTCTACTTCTCCTCTGCTGTTCAAACTTCCCTTCTAGTTCTCAATTTATTTTAGTGTGCTAAAAAAGAACCAAGAAAATGGGTGCTCTTGATTTCCTTTCTGACTACTTTTCAGTTTCCACGCCAAAAAAGAAACGCAAACCAATGCAGGTTTTGATGAGCTCCTATACCACCATATCTGTGCATGTGTTTTATGGTGGTAGCAATTTCTGATTTCATTTTCCTTTTTAACCCTTTTGTCTTGCAGACAGTTGAAATCATGGTGAAAATGGACTGTGATGGCTGTGAAAGAAGAGTTCGCAATTCTGTTTCCAACATATCAGGTTGGTATCTCTCTTCTTTATAATTACTCTCTTGTTTCTCAACTTTTCAAGCAAATATGGAAAAGATACCTTACTATTTTCACCTTTTGTCTAAGTAAATCAGCATATACAGAATTTCATAAGTACTTTGTTGAGGTTATTCAATCAAAATCACAGTTTTATCTCAATAAACAGTATTAATATTGACTGTAAATCTTATTATGTAGATTACTGAGATGAAACTTCAGTTGTGAGGAAAAAATAGTTCACTCAAGAAAAGTGTCTAAATTTTGTCCTATATCAGAATTAACAGTTTTTGGTAGTTTGCTAATTAATTTTCTTTATTCAAATGTTGTTGGTAAATGGAGAAAACAATGAATTGATTATGGTTAACTAACTTGGAGAATTTTGAAAACAACATGAATTCAGGTGTGAAAGAGGTGGAGGTGAGTAGAAAGCAAAGTAAGGTAACTGTGACAGGTTATGTGGATAGAAACAAGGTCCTAAAGAAAGTGCAAAGCACAGGAAAAAGAGCTGAGTTTTGGCCTTATATTCAGTACAACTTGGTGGCATATCCCTATGTGGCACAGGCATATGACAAGAAGGCACCATCTGGGTATGTGAAAAACACTGAACAAGCACTTCCCAACCCAAACGCACCAGATGAGAAGCTCACCTCTCTCTTCAGTGATGACAACCCTAATGCATGTTTAATCATGTAAAGCATTTTCAGTACAAGTTCATATGTTTCACTGTTCATTATCTTGGAGACTATTTCTTCTTAGTTTATGTTGTCTTTGTTCAATGGCTAGAATGGCTGCGTACTTTGTTTAAATTTTGATCACTGCAAAGTTTTTTATAGGAACTAATCGAAGAAAATAAGAGAAGATTAAAGGTTGTAACAACTAATTAAACGCATAAATTGAAAAACTGATTTTATTCATTTTGATTTAATCAGTCATATATATATATAATAAAATTATAATTACTGAAAGCTTTATAAAATAGGAATATTAATAGACATGTAAACTAACCATTAATACAATATAACATTAAAATAATTTAAAGATAATAAAATCATAATTAATAATAATTAAATTTGAATTAATAAGCAATTGTTTTCTTCATTAATTGTTACATTCGTAATAAAAACTTTCAACTCAGAGTTACCTAATTATCAAATAAGCTTTTCTAAATTACTCTAGTAATAAGCACTTTTTTACTCTTAATATATACATGTATTTGTGTGAATATATGCAGATATTCGTAAAAGTCATTACATACAATGAAGAGAGAGTAGGGGTTACTACTTTATGTAGGTTTTAATGCATTACATATACAGTTCAAATAAACAAAGTTTGAAAAGGCATATTTATAAGAGACAGTATAATTTTTCTTTCACAAGAAAAATGTTAAATAAAATAAATTATGTGATCAAGATGAAAAATACTAGAAAGAAGTGTTGGAGATCCCACATCGACTAGAGATTAGAGCCTTTCATTGTATATAAGTGGATGCAAACCTCAATCCTATAAGTTGGTTTTATGGGGTTGAGTTAGGCCTAAAGTCTACCATGTAACATCCTATTAGAGTCATAGGATTCTATCCTAGTGGGTGAGGATGTTGGAGATCCCACATCTCAATAAAGTCATCAAATGCCTTTTTTTTAAGATTAAAATATGTGGAATAATTTTTTCCTTTTTTTTCATTTAACAGTTTTCATATTTATAGGTTTTAGTTTTATTCCTCCAAAACTTTAAATTAATATTTTAGTCTTATTATCTTTTGTGAGATAAATAAATAAATTTTACTTTAAAGATCTTAATATTTTTTTAAATATTATATGCTAAAGTTATATCACAGTATTGTCATGGATTATTTAAAATGACTGAGTTGACTATTTGTTTGTGTATAAGTAACTAATTAGTGTTATATGATAACTAAAGATAAAAAAAAATAGTCACTAGTTTATAACCCTTTTATTCACTAGTTTATTTTTTTATAAGTAAAATTATTTTTATTATAAATTAGAAAAAGGTTGTATAAATTTACTTTAGAAATAAGACAGTTTTCGTCGTGCTTTTCAAATTGTAATTTAAGAGTGTAGATTATCTAAATTATTTGAATCGCCGCAATGATAATTAACTTAATTTTTAAATTATAAATTTCGACAGAGTAAAAATGAGGAATGTAATTGTTTCAGCAACATTGCTTTGTTATATAGTGTCATAATATTTTTAAAATTATAATTTAATTACAAAACGATCATACCAAAGTTAATACTCTAAATAAGTTTTTTTGTGTTGAATATTTACATATGAAAAATTTACTTCTTTTTTTCTTTAAAAACATCTGCTGTCTATAATGCATATTTAACATAATTTTAATGCTTCAAAATAAACTCGTACTTTTAATATGTTATATCAATCTAAGCATAAACTTCATGAAATAAACAATTAACTAATTAATTGATTACACTATCAAATCTTAGATATCCTTATGCATGGTATTTACCAACTTTCACTTAGTCATCTTAAACACTTAACTAAATTAAAATTTACCTAAAATTCTTTCTCCACCTCCATACTTTCTTCCTTCACTTCCATATTAATTATGAAAAGTTAGTTTTAACTTTTTTTAAAACTTTTAAATAACCCTAAATGAAGCATAATATCACATTTTAAAATAACTTAAGTTACACCTCCATATCTAGTATTTTCTTTTTAGTAGTAACACTTTCATTTTTCTCCGACGGCAGCGTTTGAGAAAACAATTTCATTATTGAGAGAGTTGATAAGAAGATTCATTGGATTCGACGTTCAAAAGTGCAAAGATAAATTTTTGTTAGTTTTGTATTCCATTTTTTCGCCTTAATTTTTTTTCCTATGTTTCATGACTTCCACAAAAATAAAAAGTAAACAAACAAAAATGCAGTCACCAGCATAAAAATATCACAAAATTTAACTCAATCACCAACATGCATCTCTAGTCACCATACTCATAAGATAATATTGATATTAAAAAAAAATGTATAAAGATAAAGAGAAGTAGGAAGATGCATGGCTAAATTTTCAATCCTTTGTGCTTTATATACTTGTAAATTTGTAAATGATCTTTATCCTTCCTCTTTAATCCAATGTTGATATTTTGTCAATCCTAATAAATTTGAAGATATTAAAAGCAACAATACCTACAATTGATGGATAAAGTAAATAACCCAAGAATTACGGAACGAGGATCCATGTTAACTTTTTATCCTATTAATTTTTTTTTATATATATTCATTGTTATAACATCTCCAATGGTTGTTAAAAAAATAGAATGATATCTTAGCTTGAAATAAAATAACATAGAACAAAAATATGCTGTCATGTTTGTCAAACAGTATCTTGCTTTCCCTTTAATTTTGGGATTTTACAGCAAAAGGACTATTATGTGGTAACACACTAATGGTTGATTTTGAAAATTGTCAAGAGATAACATTAAACTATACACAAGATTGTCACAAAGTGAACAACAATAACATACTAGATACTTGGTACATTGAGGGACTTTTATTTGAATAACATTGTTCTCTTTTCATAGTAAAAAATACACAAAGATCAATGCAAGTTACTTTTAGCCAAACTCTAGTAGCATATCTCAAAGAAAAAAAAATCCTATCTCAAATCAATGTATGTTAGTGGATACAGTTGGAGGATAAAGTTAGTTAGATGAAGAAGGCAAAGATGATAATTTCGTTTTGCATTTAATGCAAATTCATAATAACTTAATGCACTTTCTACCAAAATGTAAGGAATAGATATAAACATAAAAGAATATCTACAAAATCTTACCTCTACTCCAAAAAAGATAAGATCACTCCACTATACCTAATATAAATAGGGGAGTTTCTTTCTCTACTCCCACATTTTTCTTCCTCCACCCTACATTCTTTGTAATACTGAAAATATTTTTTCACAGTTTTGGGTAATTCTGAAATAGAGCTTATGTAAGCAAAAATGTTTAGTATATATTATAATAAAAATTTATCGAATCATCAATAAATATCTAATTCTTGTATAAGTTGACATGTCTTTGTGTAAGAAAAAGTTTAGTAAAGATATCACATTAACAAAAAATAAGATCAATTTATAGTAAAAAGTAAATCTAAACTTAGTTTTATAAAATTAAATTAAATTTAAAGTCCAATTAATAAGAGGGAACAAATTATAAATATAATAATTAATTGTTAAATCAAGTTTGACTTTTTTTTTAGTTAGTGGACAAAAAAGGGCCTATCTCTATATTCTATTTCCATAAAACCAAAAAATAGTATAGGTTTAATACTTGGCCTTAGATATTGTTTCCAAAAGAGCATATATGAAAAATAAAATACAGTGATGAAGAGAAAGCCAACTTAAAATACAGTACAAGCCCTACTGGGCCTTTTAATATTTACACCTAGACAAGCAAAGCAGTTTATGGGCCTTTTCTGCACCCCCATCATTTTTCGAAATTCTGAAATTACCCTTCGCATTTTATTTCAAAATATAGCTTCCATGGCAGTGTGTGGGAACTAATAAAAAAAAAGAGTGCAGTTATATATACCAAAAGATTAACTAAGCCAAAAATTCAAAATAATGTACTTAACACACATAAAAAATGTGAAATATGTTAGACTTGATAAAATTTTAAAATAAATACAGTTAATATGAAAATAAAGCATTTACAATCTTATTATTCAGTATGAATTTATGATAATTGATTGAAAATATTTAAAAATAGTATAATTGAAATTTTAAGTTTAACTCAATCTTATAAAAATCAACTTAAAATATGAGTTTTTCATTAATTTATATATTATAAAATGTCTTTATCTCTAATCGAAATCAACATGTGAGAGCATGCATTGTAGTGTTGGAGCAAACACATAAGTAAGAATGATATCTTTATTCCTGATCTTGAAGGCAGTTTCATTGGCAGAGTAGGTTTTCAGAATGTATTGTGTTGCAATGTTATTAGAGAGGCATTGGTATGTGGCTATAATTGTGATAACTGTTCCCTGTTCAAGTGTAGAGTGGGAACATGCTTGTTTGGGAAGAACAAGGACAAAGTACTGCACCAGTTTATCATAACAAAAATTGGAGTCATCAACAAACACTACTTTGAAGCTTCTCTCCACTTGATTTCAACAAATTTACAGTTTCTATTTTTAGGCCATTTCATACCCACGGGTTCCCTTCATTTTGTATGTTATGCTTTGTTTTGATTCTCAGATAGATTTCATATGAAAGAGAATTGAAATAAGATTGTTAATTGTAAAGATTATAACTTTTTCTCTTTGTTTAAAATTAATTTAAAATGAAACATGGTTACTTGTTTATATATGGAATTTGTGTGTAACTAAAACCTTCTTGTTATGTTCGATGAACATATTTAATATTGTGGAAACATGCAAAATTGTTGAAAATGAATTTTCATAAAATTAAATAAAATTGAAATAAAAAAATTATAAAAGATATAAGTTAAATTGTAAATTGAAGCTAAACTTAATAAAATAAATTGAAAATTAAAAATCCAACACCTAATTAATATTAAACATAAAATTGTACAATATTATATTATGAGAAAAATAGTTAAATTACAATAATTAAGCAGAAAAAATAATTAAGCAGAAAAAAAAATCACATGATAATTGTCTTTGAAAGATTTTTGGAAGTCAAATATTTGTTAGATTTGGCCAATTCTTTGGTGAACTATCTCAAAACATTTGTTTACATTGATGTTCAAAGTATTTAATCCTTGATGCAACTTTTGAGTATCACCTTAAATTTGTGAAAGCATTTGAGTATCATAGGTGAAATTACATGGTTATCGAGTATGGTGGTGGTGGACCTTTGTCATCTTGTTTATCATCTTGGTTCATACTATCATGTTGTCATATATTGTTGAATTGAATGCTATTCAACTTGTTCAAGGCCTTTCGATCGAAATAGAGTGATTAACCTAATTTCACAAATGCATCGATGAATAAGTCTACACTAGTGAGTTATGATCCGTGTGATTAGAATGTCGTATGAAAAATATGTTGTTCTCCTTACATTGAGTCATTATGTTGTTTGTAGTGAGTGATGTGAGCGGATTTGTGAGTGCAAAAAGACGGAAAAAGTGTGAAACTCCTTCCTCACACATGCATGGAGAAAAAAGAAGAAAGTCAACTAGACCACACATGTTTATCATGTCGTCCTTCATTTTTTGAACCAAGCTCATGCTTATGTGTGATAGAGTGGTGATTCCATCTTGTTGTCATGGTAGTTTGGTACTCTTGTGAGATAAGATTTCATATATAAGAAGTTGTGCTAATTATGAACATTTATAAACCAATTAGGTAAGACAACAATATTCTAGTATCGATTATCCAAACCATACATATCAAACATAATCTATTATACATTTTTTCCAAAGGATAATTGATTATGCATGTGTAATAATAGAATATATGTTTTTTTACAATGATAATTGATTCCCTTCTTACAAAATTGATTATATAATTTTTGTCTAATCATTTAAAAATATAAAATAAATTATTTATATTATTATTTTAGATTTTACATTATCATTATATAATATATATAATATAAATTTATTATATATATAATAAAATAAAAATATTAAATTTAAACAAATTTATGTAATAAAAATATTTAATAGTATTATTAATAAAAATAAATAATAATAGTAATAATATAACTATAATATAATAAAAATATAGTTATTTATAAAAAAATGTATAATAATAATAATAATTATAAAAAAATTATTTAAATTTAATATAAAAATTATTTAAATTTAATATAAAAATTAGTTTTAATTAATTTTTTTATAACTATAAATATTTAAATATTCATTATTTTTATGTAACAATTTCTCATATATTAATAATGTCAAATAATCCCTATTTGTTTTAACTGATATATTCGAGTATAGTGGATATTCTATTCTAATCTAGACGGACTTTATGTATAAACAAGTAATTTACATTTAATTTTTAATTAATTTCTACGATAAAGATAAAAATATAATCTCACATCTTCATCAATTAATTCCGTTATGTACATATTCTATGAATCAATTTCTCTTTAACCTATTAAAATGAACTACATTTTCAAATTTTCGTAAACATCTCTTACAAGTACAAATAACTAAAATTTTACTTTTAATTAAAACAAAAAAAAATCTAATACACTTTGTATATTTTTTTAAATCATTTTAATACCAAAAACAATTTTAATTACAAACAAATAAAAGATATAAATAAATTATATTTATTTTTCCATTATGTTTAAACAGAAAACAAATTTATAATCTTACTTTTTTTAATAATTAAAAAAATAAAATTTGAATATTTTTCATTCCCTAGTCCAAAGAAAAGATGAGTGAAGCATGAAAAGAATTGGCCTGAATGAAGCATCTTATTGTTTGGAGTAACTGTTGGGAAGGTGCAAAAAAAATACTGTGTTGGAGTTAGAGCCTTATGGGTTAAAACTTTGCATTGGAGTTAGAGTTTGGGCTTATTCTTTCTCTTTCTCTTTCTCCTTCCACACACCATTTTACTCCAATATATGCTTTTCCTCTAACCAGTTTTGCCAATTTGTTTCAGATAATTTGACCTTTAGAAAAAAACCAACAACTGATATAAAGTTAAGTTTAGGCTTTGACCAAATGAGTACTTTATCACAGTACTAAGGTTCTCTCTTTTTTATGAATGATCACAGCTCTTGCAACAACATTATGCTGCTGCTTTCTCTTGGTTATAATTGAAATAAGTGACTTTACACGGTTGAATAAATTAAGTTGATGATAAAAGAAGAGTGTGATGATTGTTGTTTAGATCTAATGATAATGAAATGAGCAATGTGAATGTGTGTCTGTTTTGGCATGAAATGAGAAGAAAATGGTAAAAGAGGGTTGCAGGAAAACAAAGGGACACGTCCCATTCAAGCCTTCTAGGGGGGACCCCATGCTCACTGTTCCCATTTATGACTTTTGGATATCAAATACCAACCATATCAGATCCTCCTCTTCCAGACTATACAATACAACACAAATCCCACCTCATCTTTCTCTCACCACACCCCATCAGATCACTCATGTCATAGCCCCTAATCCTCTTCTCTTCTGCATTTATTTGTATCTGTCATATCAGTTACAGATTCCATATAAATTACAGATACAAATCTAATCTTATAAGATACTTAAAATGTAACATAATATGGTTCATTCCACTTAGTTGAAAACCAATTTTAAAGACACTCCACTTGAAATGAATTTTATATGGGAAAAACTAGTTGTTCACTTTAAATGAGTTATAGAAAAAGGAGGAAAAGGTACAGAGGAAGAATGAGAAGAAAGTGAGTTACAGTTAAAGTTAATGATGGTAGTAGAGCAATGAGAGGCTTGGTGGAGAAGCAAAGACATAAAAGCAGGGGGAAAAAGCTTGATGTGTTGGACAAGATGCAGGTGTTTGGGAGTAGGAAGTAATGATGACCTAACAAGGGGTTACAGTGGTGACTGAACCCCACCCTCCTCCTCTCTTCTCTTCTCTAGTCCCCAAGTCCACACTTGCTACCACTTTTTCACAGCCTTTGTGTGATTGCGTGCACCCTCTGTCTCTGCCAATGCCTCTCACACTGCTACTACACCTATATCATACCCTATCAAACCACACCCTTCTTCACTCTGTCACATACTACTATCACACCAAAAACTAAACTCATTTATTTCACTGCTTCCTCCCAAATTCCCCTCTCCCTAGCTACCCTTCCCTACCATAAATAGCTTCTAAACCATGAACTATGTTTACAATTTGAGCCCTTAAAAGGTTCAAAACTTAATTTCTTCTTAGCTTTTCCTCCTCACCCCACTTAACCCCTACCCTACCCTACCCTCTACACACCACACCTGCTCTACCAATTCTCACCTTTTCAACATTCTCTTTCCTCCCTCTACAAACCTTTTCATCAAACACACACACAGTAATATATAGTATGACATACATAAATCAACTTTAGTGCTTGTTTGAATTGATATTTGAAAACTTGGTGTGAAGGGAAATTGAATGAGCTATAGTATAGGTATGGAATATGAGGATCTCAAATATGAGGATCTCAAATAGGGTGGTGGAGAGTGTTTCAGGCTTTTCCCACTAAGATTCTCTCCTTTGTCTTCTTAAAGTACTTGTCTCCTCTATTGGGATCACCCTGACCCAACTGTTAGTGCCCTTGGAGGAGTTATGCTACAACATTAACTACAATTAAACCAGACAATTTCCTCAAAAATATCACCATCAAGTGAACTTGTTATCACTGAACAAAAAAATTACTAACAGTAACAATAACCTCTTCTTTTACTATGTTTTTTTTTTCTCCATCTTTGCTTCCATGTTGATCTAATAGTATCCAGAGACCCTCCTTTGACCTCTGTGTACATGGCATCATTCCTTATGGAGAAGTTGATCAAACAAATGATGAAGAGACAAAGCGGTGATTCCATTCTCACGTGACAATTTCTCAGTCTTAGGTCAAGTCATTCATATTCTTTTTTACCAGATTGCATGTATCATTCACATCATCATCCACTTTTTATTCTCGATGCTATCTCTGCACACCACAACACACATAATCAAAACCTAACTCCACATTAACACTATTAGTTAATCTCAGTTCTTTTGAGAGATGCACTTGACCAAGTTGACTTTTCATCAAAAATAAAGTAACTTTTCTGCATACTTAATTAAACCTAGGTGGATGTTTATAATGAAATTATATGACGTGACATGGAATTTCATTTGTTGCTTGAGTGAATCGAAAACCATGGATCCATGCATCGCAGGGAATGAATGATTGTAGAATATGAGTTCCCTGAATTGCTCCAATAAAATGACAAACAAGTGGTGACAGTGTTAGCATATGGATAGCGAAAAAATAGCCTCAGACAATGGTCGCAAACCAAGGATTCTCAACTGTCACCTAGGTACGGTGAAGCTCTTCATTGTATTGTGTCTAACATAGTAGAACCACAAATCTAGTCATCATCTTCATCCATAACCTAAATCTTTAATAAAACTCTTTCTTTCTACCACTCTGCAACCTTGTAGCAAGAATAAACAAACTTTCCCAAAAATAAGAGACAGAGAGTTAGAAACATTTCCCTTTAATTATAGAGATTTTTTTAGCATTTATTATTTAAAATGGTTAACTTTATATTGTCAAAATTCATACCGAGCAAATTTTAAACTTTTTAGATATTTATAATAAACTATTGAAATATGTGTTTATTATTATTTTTTTTTAAATAACACACAAATTTTGAGTTTCAAATGTATTATAATTATTATAAAGTGGACTTTAAGCCTAACTAAACCCTGTAAAATCTGTTTATGGTCACTTTGAAATATGATATTAGAGTTATTTTGAGTCTATCCTAACGAATGTTTGTGTTGGGCCTATCGTGCCACCCGCTATCGGTCGTTATCGAACCACCCATAATATGTTATCCCACGTACGAGCGGTCACTCTCGACGCGTGAGGAAGGTGTGTTGGAGATCCCACATCGATTAGAGATGAAGACAACTCATTGTATATAAGTGAGTGGAAACCTCAATTTCATAAATCGGTTTTATAGTATTGAGTTAGACTTAAAGTCGTGATTTTCTCTTTTTAAGATCAGAACATTTATTAGGTAAGAAAAATTAAGAATAACTTATTTCAATAATTTTATTAGGATAAGTATTTAATAGATTAAAATGTTTAGATTATATAAAAAATTTACATATAAAAAGACATATTTAACTTTATTTTAGTTATATTTAAAATAAACTTTTGGACGTTTAATTTTATATTGAAATGTGTGTGTAAAAGGAATTTTGAGTAAAGTATTTTTTTTGTTTGTTCCGATAAATGTGGTGACAGTGGAACTTGGTACAAACAAACAAAACAGTTGTTATCCAACTAAGAAAGTTACGTTGGTAGAATAAGCTATTAAAAAGACAGTTATTGCACCTGCTCATCTTTGCCTCTTTGTCATTTATTATTAAATGCGTATCATAAGCAACATCATTAAAACCGTATCTTTATACAACAAAGTATTCCTACTCAAAAATACAACTAAATACACCACTTAATTCTTATACAATTTATTTATTTATTTACACTCAATTAATTAAAAAAAAAATAATATTTAAAGTAGATGTTGACACGGAGTATGAAGTGGGCATGTGAAGTCGCTGTTGTTCTTTTATTGTTTTCCGTCACCATTTTACGTCAAATCACATCACTCAGACCAATCCATCATTCTCTCTCCACCCTCTCTCACCTTTTTCCATTTTTTTTTTCTCAATAACACACTTTTCTCTTATTTATTTATTTATTTATGACAATTCCAATTTCAAACTTTATTCTCCCTTTTTCTTAAACTAAAAGATTACATTTTAATAATTTGTTGGAATACCTAATTGATGAACAAATATTTTTATAATAGTTCTAACTTATTTTTTAAGTTTAACTTAATTAATTATATATATAATTAATAATTTTTTTGTTAAATATTTAACATGTCCTTTATTAATGATAAAAATTGGATTTTTATTGTTACATTTTGAACTTTTTTACACCCATATAGTTTATTTTATCATCACTAGAATGATTAAACAATAAAGAATTAATATAAGTACTAAATTTATATTTTGATTCAAGAAATTTGTTAAATTTAAGTATATATATTCAAATTAATTTTATATAATCAATTAATTAAGTTATTTAGTTGTGAGAAATTTTGTTTATAATTAGAATTGAAAAATTAAGTAATAATTTAAATTTGTAATCTAGGTAGAAATGGCTCTCCCCATGTGGCTTTGTTTTGTTTGCTTCCAAAAAGTGGTTGAGAGGGAGGGAGAAGAGTGGCTACTACTACTACTACTAGCCGGTATAAGAGAGAGAGAGAGAGACAGTAGAATCTATAAGTTGTAGAAACTCACATGCAACCCCTTTTACCGTTTGCTTTAAGAACCTTATTTTTTGGTTGCAAACAGAGGGAGAGAGAAAAGAGGGAGCGTGTTTGGTTCCAAACAGCACTGAAGAAATGACTAAAGAAGAAGACTTTAAGCTCCTTAAAATCCAGGTCTTTCTCCCATATACAACTCATGCTTTCTGTCTTTCTTTTAAGACATCTTTTCTGTTTTTTAATTCCATTTTCTATGAACACAGCAAAGTTGTTTGTTAGTCTTTTCCTGAGGAATCTTTCTGTTTTCTTTTCTTGTTTGCTTTGTTTCGTCTCATTTTCATCTACAGACTTGTGTTCTCAAAGTTAACATTCACTGTGATGGGTGTAAGCACAAAGTGAAGAAACTCCTTCAGAGAATCGAAGGTCCTCCCTTTCTTTTCACCTCTCTTGTTTACTATATCGTTTCTCGCTCTTACTATTCATCCACTATGCTCATTCTTGTCTACATTGTCTCTAGCTTCCCTTGTTCTTCACTATAAAGTGTACGGATGATGAGATTTTGTTGAAGTTTTTTAGCATAGTTATAGTTATTTAGTCAATTTATGACGGGAGAATCATACTTAAATTGATGACTGTAGTAGTATTGCTGACTCACATCAAACGGATTCCTTTCATAAGCTATCATAGTTAAGTGAAAACAATAAGTAACTTTTCAGCATATAAAGTACTTATTTTCTCCTTTATGTAGACATACCATGGATATTTTGTTTTTAAACCATCTATGGGAAGTTAGGCTTTTAATTATGGTGTTTGGAACTTGTGGTAGTTTGACCTTGGTGTATGTACGGTATGAATCATGTTAGGAATTTAGTAAATTTTTTAGAAGAATGTCAGGTAAAGAGTATAACAAAGGAGTATCTCCAAGTGACATGCCATACAGAAGAAAATATCCCCTTTGGTTGCTCTTTTAAGTGTTTGTCTTATGTTAGATTTTCAGGTTTATGTTTTATTCTTGTAATTTATTGTTGAGCTTGCAACTGATTTTCTGGGTTGTTTGTTCTGCAGGTGTTTACCAAGTTCAAATAGATGCAGAACAGCAAAAAGTAACGGTTTCAGGTAGTGTGGATTCTGCAACCTTGATCAAGAAGCTGGTGAGAGCTGGCAAATATGCCGAGCTCTGGTCTCAGAAAATAAATCAGAACCAAAAGCAGAAGAACAACAATGCCAAGGATGACAAGAACAAAGGACAAAAGCAAGCCCTTGTCAAGGGGCTTGATGCCTTCAAAAACCAGCAGAAGTTTCCTGCTTTTAGTTCTGAAGAGGATGAATACTACTCTGAATATGATGATGAAGATGAGGACGAAGATGAAGAAATGAGGTTTCTCAGGGAGAAAGCCAATCAGCTGCAGATGTTGAAGCAGCAAGCAGGTAATGCAAATAATGTGAGGAAAAATATGGCGCCCATGGGAGCTGGTGCCATCAATGGTAAGATGAACAATGGTGGTGGCAATGCCGGTAATGGCAAGAAAGGAGGCCCAAATCCGAATATGGGAGTGAAGGAGAGTCCGAATGTGGGGCTTGATCAGAAAACAATGGCAGCCCTTAAACTGAACGGTGGCCATCTGGGTGGTGAAGGCCTTAACCTCAATCTTGGTGAAGCCAAAAGGGCCAATGACATTGGTGCCATGATGAATATGGCTGGTTTTAATGGTAATGGGGGTAATGTTAGTAGTGCCACTGTTCTAGGGGCTAATAATCCCAATGCCATGGGAGGTTTTCCTGTTCAGTCCAATAATATGATTCCAGGTTCCTCTGCAGCTTTTTCAAATGGTGGTATGGCTACTGGCCAATACCCATCTTCTCTGCTGATGAACATGAGTGGCTTCAATAACCATCCATCCCCATCTCCGTTGATGATGAACATGAACATGCAGGCTAGACAAGCCATGCAGCAACAGCCCCAGATGATGTATCACAGGTCTCCCGTGATTCCTACCAACACTGGCTATTACTACAACCATAGTAATAGCTACAGTCCTGCACAATACTCCTATTCCTATGGCTTGCCTAGTTACCCTGGAAGTGGTGATGATCACTCTGCAGCTCACATGTTCAGTGATGACAATACCAACAGCAGTTGTTCAATAATGTAATGATAGATAATAGAGCTCAAAAAGTGAAAGGAAAAGCAAAATAGGTGGTGGGTTTGACCTTGGACTCCCATTTACCAAGCTAGAATAGCTTTTGACTGCTATTTGGTGGGACATATGAATGAATGTGTTGGGGAGGGATGGATGTGTGAGTGAATCATATCAGTGTACTGTGTAGTGGTTAAGATGATGTTTGCCTTGTTATTTTTTAAAAGAATATTGTATCCCTGGTTGTTCTGTCTTGTGAACTGCTGCTTCCTATGTGGATTAGATGAACATGTTTTATGCTAAAGTCCTAACTTTTTCAGGCGATGAAGTGTATATTATTATTTATATGCATCTAATCTTGAAGCCAATGTAAATATGCGTACCTAACTTTGGACTTTAGCTTTGTGGGGACATGGTGGAAGGGCTAAGATCTTATTTTATTACATTGGATTTAATTGGATATTGGAGTATGCTTCAAAGTGGACAAGGTGACACGAGTCACTGTTTTCTGTGCACTGAGACAGGGTATGATGACACGGTGTGTCTATGAACAGTTGGGTTGACAATGTGTGCAAAGCTGTGAGTAATAGTATGTTAGGTAGATACGCACGCGCTTGTCACGTGTGCTAGCATGCAGTGTTCTCACAGACAGGACCACGATACAAACTTGGGAGTTGGTGATATAAATATGTAGTTATATTAATGATCTTAAACAAAGCACATGCCACTGTGTTTAAGGGGTTTATCCAGACAGAATTTTAGCCCAATGTTGTAGCCTTTTTCTGGTTTGGAAAAAGAAACTTGAAAAGGTTTAGTGTTGGAACTGTTACTTGTAACTGGTAGCATTCCCTAGGCTCCTTACCTTTGCTTTTCTGTTTTTTGAAGTTGAGAGTTTGAACATCATACATTCTTGAACAAGATAACCATTAATATGGTAAATTGGAATAAACAACAGCACAATTACTATCTTTGTAATTTTTAGTGATGACTTTGACATTAGTGTATACTGGTTTAAATCTCATTATGGGGTTATGAGCAGATTTACCCTTGAAAAAATAAGTGGTAGTTGGTTGATGGTTGGGTTGTTATAAAGGAAGGGACAAAGAACAGGAGAGGCCATGTTGTCTTGGAAGCAAAACGCTACTGCCAAGACAAGGAACATGACCATGAGCTTCAGCAATAAATAATGAATAGAATGTTACAAATGTGGTTGCCAGCAAATTCAACAACAGGTATACATGAAGAAGTGGAATAGATACTGTAGTAGTATATTGGGAAGTGAATTATTCTAAAGAAGGGTTTTAAAAACAAGCAACTCAGATAAATTAATTCAACAGTCAATTTACTAGCTAACTATCTCAGGAATGTCACACACATCATTTCAGCAGTGAAGAAAAACTACAAACAAACTAAGAGTAAATCTGATGCAGTTGCTGTTTTTTAGAACATAATTAGAAGAATAAACAGTTCTTTTCTACAATTTTATTGGATATTACTTATATAAAGAATGAAAAGGTATTTAATATTTGTCAAACCCCTAAAGAATATTAGTTTTTGTGTACAGGATTTGTTGATGAGTATGTGCTTGTTTTGACTTTGAGTCTTAGTAAATGCAGCTGCTGCACAAGAGAAGAAATTTATCACTCATAAGATCTCATACTGATGGGACAGGACCTTCAGAATCCTGTGGGTTATAAAAAAATATTATTTTTCTGATTTAAAATTACTGTAGATAAGACAAAATTATTTTATATAAATAGATATATGAATAATATTATGAGATTGAATTTCACTTAAAATCTATTTTAATATATTATTAAAACATTCTTAGAGGTGAAACTATTATGTGGTCCTATAAATTACTCAAAAGTATCTAATTGTTAAAAGTTAAAATAGGTATCTTTTATAATGAATTTTTTCTTTTGGATGTTATTATTGAAAGTTGAAACAGCTAAGTTAGGTGTCAGTCCTTATCCAAAATACGACACAAAATTGCTACAGTGCTCTTCACAGTTCAGGCAAAGTCTTCTCTGTCAAATTGTAAATAATATATTCTCTGCAATATTACTAACCATTTTTATAGGCTTATGAAGAAAACAAATTGAAGAAACAAAATCTTTCACTCACTCACATTTGACATTCTTCACTTTAAGCTAAAAAATTGTTGAGCTTCAGAGTGATATGGAACTTAGTTCTTGTTTAATAAGGCTGGTTTATAATTTAATGAGTGTAAGAAAATTTCAGCCAAAACTAATACGTTATTATAATAGGATTGTTTCTGTTTATTTGTTTTCTAAAATAATACTCTGTTGTTTTAATATAAGTTACATTTTAGAAGAAACTATTGATTTTTTAATAAAATATTTCATTTACTTTTATTGAATATTATGAATATATATGTTTTATATTAATAAATAGTAAAAGAAGAATTTTAAAAGTAATTGATGATGAATATTAATTTAGTACATTGATAATATTTTTTAAAAATTACATTGAATTAATTAATTCTATCAGTGATTTTATCAAAAGTATCTTTTATCAAAGACTAGAAGGAGTAAACCATAATTAATTTTAAAAATTACAGAAAGTAAAATTGATTTTTTATTCTTGATACTTGGAATTGTGACTTTGTCAAGTTCATTCTAAGAATTTTAGCTTAATTATAATTTTGCCCTTTTTTTCAAGGAAATATTGTAATACCCGCTTTGTTTGTAATTACTTTATTCTTTTAAATAATGCATTCACTTTTGCTCTTTTTCAGTGAGGTCAAGATTATCAAGTATGCCAACATCTTGATTCTAAATTTTGATAAACCTCTGAATACAAAATTGAGAATACGAAGATGTTACACAAAAATCAAAATTTAGTGTAAATTTAAAGGATTTTTTACTAGGTAAGATTATAGTTTGAAAAAAAAAATTTAGTTTGCACAATTTTGAATAAATAAAAAAGGTCTAAACAATATAATTGGATCAATTTATGAAAAAACTGGATTTGATGATCTTTAAGTAAAAGAAATCAAAGTCATTATTTGAAAAAAAATGGAATTAATTAAATTATGGGATCAAAATCAGTTATATCCTAAATTAAAAGATCAAATACGTAATTAACTAAAAAATAACTTGAAAATAATTTTTTTTGTTGTGCAGGAATTTGCTTCTTGCTGTTACTGTAGAAATTAATCATTAATGAAAGCCTAATCACTAGAGTGAAAAGAGCTTAAGAATTCATTGTAAAAAAAAAGTGTCAACATGTTCTTAATTTGAATTATACAGAAAAAAAATGGTTACAAATTCATGCTACCTAAATAAAACTATACTTGATTGCTTTCATCAAATGTCTAGACGAACAAGATTAAATTGCTTTGATTGGTAGAAGTACTATTGCATTACCTGCATTGATATTTTGCTTAGACAAGAACAAAATTTATCGCCAATTTCTTTGGAAAAACCAAGATTCCCACCTCTGCAGATAAAAAAAACCAGCTTAGGTAAAATATCCAAATGTTTAGTCTTCAAGAAAAATCTATCTAGTGTGCACACCACAACACTACTGCAATCTTTTTTTTTTTACCACTGCATAAAATTGAAGACCATCAATACAATGAATGACAACTATCAATTTCTTACCATAAAAGAGAAAGTTCTGATGCATTGTTTATTCAGAAATCAAAGTCCAGACTCGAACACAACCATCCTCCCCAGAACTGACCACTCTATCCTGATCAATAAAAGTTAATCCGTAAACTCCACCTAAATGAGCACCCTTTATGGTTCTGCGACTTGAAGCCGGTTTTCCAATTTCATATATGATGACACATGTATCAAGTGAACCAGTAGCTACCAGTGTGCTATCAGGAGACCAAGCTAGATTGTTAATACGAGCAGTATTAAACAACATGTTATTAAGCTTCACCTGAAAGACAAAATTTTCAGTCAAATGGCAGGTCATGAAAGGAATAATTTCTTTAGTCAAAACAACTAGGCATTTCAGTAGCTATTACAGACAGTATCATCATCTATGAAACACAAGAACTTCAAGAAATGAACCGCGTCTGTGTTAAACTGAGTTGGTAACTTGAAAAGTTTGTTGTACTGAGTTGGTAACTCGAAGTTTGATGTGTTTCTGTCAGTGGTGAGGCAATGCACTGTCAATAAAACCTAAGTTTTGTATCAGATTTTTTTTTTCATGGTTACTACATTCATTATTTGCGTAGAGATATCCAAGGTCTGCTTGTCATGGTCATGGTCGTGGTCGTTACATTTTCTTGTAATTATCCTAATTTACAGAACATGTACATTACCACATTCATTTAATGATGACTCCTTTCCTAGCCTCAGCATTGGAGATATGGCTATAAACAGTAGTAGGAAAGCCAAATATAACATTCAAAACATGAAAGAGGTTCTTCATTTCGTCATAGATTTGAGTAAATAAGTTTAATTTTCCCTTAAGCAAATCAAGTATTATGGCTAACCAAATGTTTTCATCAGTGCTGCTCATTACGGAATCAAGTTTAACAAAAACATACTTGAATGAAATTCATATGCACTTCATGATGGGTAAAGCTAGAATACTACTACAATCAAGAAGATAAAGAGTCACCTATTTCAAGCAGGAAAAAATTGTGCATAGGATGAACCAAAGTCTAATGTTACCTCTTTGGAAGCACGGTCCCACACAACAGCTTCACGATTCAAATCAGCTGACGCAAACATGGAAACATCTGGAGAGTATTTGATTACGGTAATGGCGCCTCGGTGCTTTTCGAGTACACTCTGTTCAGTAACTGTATCCCCTGATACTGAATAGATGCGCAATTTACCGTCTTGCCCTCCTACAATTGCTTCACTGCCATCAGGTGAAAGAGCAGCCGCGGTCACAACAAAGTCCAGCTTTACAGTGGAAAGAATTTTTGAACCCTTTAGCAAGACAACTCCAGATTCAATTGCAACAATGGCAAGCTCAGGGCTATCAAGTGCAAGGCTCAAATCCTTTGGCTGACTTCCAACATCAAGAGTTTCAGCAGGACCCAAATTATCCCCTTCAAAAGGAACTCTGTATACCTACATTTAATACATGCAAGTTTAAGCACTATCTACTAAAAGCCAAAATTCTTTAGTTTGGAATAACAGTAAGGTCAATTTTCGTTAAATCTTATGAGCAAGTAAAAGAAACAATTGACTTTTGACAAGATTGACAACCCAATCAATGATAATCTGTTCCCTCGGTGGACTAAGTTATAAAATCAAGAAATAAACAAATTTGCTTCAACGTGAAAGAGGAATAAGGTAAGAAGTTTAATTTTACAGCTAGCATTAGAATATTGTCAAAATCAGAAATACTAATATTTTGTTTTAATATCTTACAGTTTATGACAGTCGCAGAACTGTTTTAAGATCTTGAATACTTTTAATAACCCGTATGTTCGTGTGTATTTTTACACGTATTGACATTCTTTTGAATGCGTATTAAAATCCATAAATTGAATGTATTGTAAATACAACCTCGAGTTTATAAATCTAGACTCTAATTTTATTTTTGGGTTAGACCAAATTTAAACACACTACAGTATGCAATTCATAGTAGCTGTAAATTTTAATAAAACAACTGCTTAAAACTGATAATAGGTTAAACTGCATGTGTAATATGATATTGGATCAAAATTTCCCTACATGAATAAATAGATTGTGTGGTAGAAAGATATCATAATGAATATCAACAATGCAAAAGGGTGCCTTCTAGACTGAATAATTTGACTAATAACCAAGCATAAATTAAGAATTCAACTCAAAGATGTGCTGGTTGTGAATATAAAGTCCAAACAGTAGTTTAAAATGTCCAAGAAGGTAAAATCAAGTAACGTGAGAGACATTTCATGTGTTCCAAGCCTTGCTCAGAAGAAGACTGGTCACTCATTCTTCTAGATATTTCTATCTCATGAAATGCCCACCCAGAAACCAAATGGACTATTAACTGCTATCTTTTTTTTATAAAAAGCAGAACTTTATTCTTTTTATGCACTCTGTTCCAATATGGAAACAAAAATTATGAATTGTTAATGATGAATGAAGACTTCATCTAAATTCATACTGAACTTACAAGGAAAGGCACTATTTAGCTACATTGCTTTACAAATCTTCCACAACAAAACATTTGTTAAACAGTAAACACCGTTAATAGAGTTGCAAAAGTCTGAGGCCTAGATCTGGATTCATCGCAGACATAAGTTCAATCTCTAATACTGGAATCAAAATAGTTGATTTTGCATGTACTTTCAGGATAAACAGCAAAACTGACTTCATGGTGTGGTGGTGGTGACTAGCCTACTATCAATCAGAAATATTATACTATATTTATCTAAAAATGATTGCACAATCATCGTACATCAAACGTGGAGATTCAGTGTTTGCAATGAAGAAATAGAAGGACCGAAGATGTCTGTATAATGGTAAATCATAAATGAACGATGTCACGTGTCAATCAGTTACCTTGTTGTTAAATCCAGAAGCAATAACTTCATCTTGGCCAGCTACTAACAATTTGATTAATCCAAATTGTTTACTCTCAAACTTGCCACTGTATCCCTTGCCTGGAATCCATCTAATGATCACTCCATCATAGCTGCTGGTCAAAAGCATCTTTTCACTTCGTTTAAGAAGAGACAAAATGGTGACATTTTTCATGTGACCAGATATTGAGCACGGGCTTTTATCTAAATCCTTAGCAGAATATAAATTAGTCATGCCACCAAGAGATATAGTAAGCAGAAAATCATTCTGCCAAAGACAACCAACAAGCATATCCTCCACCTCGCCAGATTCAGTAGATGCCAAAGTCTTATTAAGGGTTCCACTACTACCATCCTCAACAATATCCCATATTTTTGCTGATTTGTCAGCGGACACAGTAAGAACCTGCAATTCATTAGGTAGTTTAGGGTAGCATGTAAACATAACTGCCCTGAACATCGAAAAAAAGCATAAACACTATCAAATCATTTCCTTCTTTACGCGATTAGATTGGTATTTGCTCAAAAGTTATTATACTTGAAATAAATATCTTCTGGCACCATCTATTCTATATTTTCTTATTACCCTGTTTAGAACTACCTTCCAAACCATGTTGAAGTGGATTGGATGCAGAAACTACATACATTATGTAGCATGGGAATGAATTCGCATTTGTGGTTCTCAAACGCCATAACAAACATACACTATAAGATTCAAACACAAGTAGAAGCTTACCTGTTTGCTGTCAGGACTCCAACTAACTGCATATATGCTGCCCTTGTGACCATGCTCCGTGGACAACTCGCCAAGTTTGTTCCCTGTCTTTCCATCATATATAATGCCCTTCCTATCCGAGCTAACAGTAATAAATTTGCTCCCATCTGGAGAAAATCTCACACAGTTGACAAAATTCGAATGGTCCCTGCAGATACAGAATGTCTTCTATGACAACCTGAATAAAGAAATGGAAACCTACTCAACCCAAAACATTTCTGTTAAACTAAAACAACTTCACCCTATTTTCAAAAGTAAACAATTGATAAATATCAGTGCCGTGACAACTCCTGATCATAGACTATATATATAGCTATAACGAAGTTATCTTTATCCACACCGTCCATAACCTCTTGAATCTTTCATCATTTTCTATTTTATAAAGTTCCTTCATATCCCAATTCCCTGGTAAAAGACGTATATTAATTTTTATCTGCATCTTTACCAACAAAAGAGAGATGCCAACTCTTGCAGAAAGTCCCTTAGTAGGAAATTAATATACACTGCCCACTTTAAAAACTGAAAAAAAAGATCAGAAAAAGCTCCCCAAGTTAATTTGAAGAGGCATTTATCCACTAGTAAACTTACCTGATGGACATATTGAACTTGAACGGTGGACCATCATAAAAATTCGCCAAAAAATCTTCTCCACATGTGACAATGCGGAATGGCCTTGTTGGTTTAAATGCACAGCTTAAAACCCGGCGCGAATGGCCATCAAAATCACCAACAGTGGAACCTGAATCCCACCTTAAAATCCAAAATATATTAAAGATGAAAAAAGGGGACAGACCATTAGATATCGAAAAATAGGAAGCACTTTTGCACATACATGCATTTGGCCAATTCTTCTTTTAATATAATTCTGAGAACATGTAACTCAAATTCAAACATTATGACATGAGCCATAACAGAGAAAAAATGTTACAGAGAAACTCAAACAAATTAAAATAATTTCAATTTAAAAATTGCGTAGCTACCTCCATTCAGATCATACAGGGTCATAAAAAATAAAACTTAAATACTTATAATGGCAATAACTTTAACTCTGACTAGGTAGATGGAGTCATTGTCAAGTTGTCGTAGATAATACATTATCAGTTACTAGTTTTTTAAAATTATATCATCAAAACAAATTCTTACACTACATCCTTGATGTCATCCTATAAAAACTATGTTTACAGTATTTTCTTGTGCTATTAAATTTTAAAGGATTTGTTGGAAAATGAAGAATATAATAGATTATCGATGATCTAAAATCAATATTTTTTTTCTAATAATAATAATAATAATAAATAACTAAAAAAATATTTTATTTTTCATTCTCATTTGCTTAATCTAAACAATTCTATCTTTTCACTTTATTTTTTTCCTTCTCACTTTTTCATCTACATCTAACCAAAACATTAATCACTTTTTTAATCTAATGCTTGACATGACACTCATCCATGTGATTGTTTGCTGATATAAAAAATACACTCAAGTATATATACCTCAATTATTTCATTTCCTATAAGTTTTGTCAGTTTTTAAGGGAGTCTCTTTCATGTCAGAATTTTTTTACTTTTGCATGTATTTATTTGAACAGTATCAGACATATTGCTCACTACTTTTTGTTAACTAGGATATTACTTAACAACAAATTCTTAATCAATAACTAAAATTAAGAAAATCATGATAACTTTGTTACCTTTTATAATAAATGTATGAATAATAATTGTATACCCACGATATATAACTATTAAAAGCATGAATGTTTTAAAACTTTTACATTGATATTCCATGTCTATAGATGAAAATATGGAAATACAAATACCACCCAAAAAAAAAATGTAACAATAAAAACACGAGCTTAATTGGCATAAACTATTTCAAATATTGATAATTACATAAAAGTGAAAAATCTTGTACGAATAGACTTTTTTCAGAAAATATTTTTTAATCATACATAGATATTGTATGTAATTTTTTTTACATAATTATGACATGTAGATGATGTTACCAAACAAACTATCTAGATATTAAAATTTGATTCTCTAGTGGCATGGAAGATTTGTGGTAGTTAAAGAAAGAACGCAGAATTGATATAACTATAGAAAAGTGCAATTAAAAAAAAATAAAAAGAGGAAATGAGAAGAAAATTACATAAAGGCGCGAACGAACGACTTGCCCTTGCCGTCCCCACAAGCGACGATCCTCATTCCGTCGAAGGACCACTGGAGGTCGTCGATCCGACCCGACAGGACCCGAAACTCGTTCTTCAGAACGAAGTCGTTATGAGTCCCCCAAATGCGGACGGTGCCGGAGACATCGGCGGAGGCGATCCACTCACCGTTGGGAGAGTAACGCGCCACTGTGACGGGGTAGGCATGCTCGCTGTAGACGGAGACCTGGAGCGGGTTCTCGAGGTTGCGGATGATGACGGATCGCCCGGTACAGTAGAGGACGTTGTTGGTTTTGGAGTCGCCGGAGATGAGGATGCCGCGGCCGCGCTCCGTTGAGGGTGCGCACGCGTAGGTCTCCGAGAGCTTCGCCATTGTCGAATCGGAATTTCTCTATTCCCATTTTTTTGGGGTTGTTAAGGATGCGAGTTATAGAGTGCGTTACAGAGAGAGTGTTCGTGTCCGAAAATGGAGGACCCTGTTTTGAACAAGCTCGCTCCCTAATCGCCATTCACATTTTCAGCTTTTGGATCAAACATTTTCGTTCTTCCATAAAACTAATTTCAATTCGTTATTAATTAAAATATTCAAGTAATTACAATTACTTATTATTTATAAAACATTATTACATTCTGATTCTCTTCGTATTAAACTTTACTTGCTATCACGAATTAATTTGTTTGTATAATACTTCTCATTAAGTGCTGTTAACTAATTATATATCCTATTAATATAATTTTTAAAATATTTATTTTTAAATTTAATAAATCTATGATAAAAGTATATATAATGTTAGATCTTAGCCTTTATCTTTTATTAAACTATAGTTTCGATATAATATGTTAAGACTGAATTTTACAAATATAAGATATTTGACTAAAATAACTTTTTAAATTGAAAATCAATAAAAAAAACTATAATGTAAAAAAAAAATCATCTTTTTTAATTATAAAACTATGTAATATAGTTTAAATATAAAATCTATAATTATATATAAAATGACATATCTATTTTGTGTGTGTAATTTCTCACAATAATACATGCGATCACAAATTTTAAGAATATCTAATTTATATTGGAGATGCAATTGAACTATAAATCTTCAGATGATAAAAATTTTAAGAATATCTAATTTATATTGGAGATGCAATTGAACTATAAATCTTCAGATGATAAAAATACCTTAGGAACTAATAATACCATGTTTATATGAATCATGTTTTTCATCATAAGTTCATTATCGTTTGTAAAATTATTTTATTAAACGAAACTCCTTAGTGATAATTGATAAAACTAAATTCCCAAATTTAATGAAAAAACAATTACAATATCAAAAGATAAATATACAGAGAGACAACACCCAAATATGTAATTTATAAATTTTTAGTTGTTTAAATTTATACAGAGACATATATTTTTTAATTCAATATTTTCTTTTATCTAATAGTGTATACAAGAAAAATCAATATTACATCAAATCATAGTCATTGTACTAATAAACTTTGTAAAAAAAATCTATAGTTTTTATTATTTTTTCAATATTTTATTATAGATGATATATTATGTAGTTTTTTAAAATTAAAAATAGATGACGTGTGTTCCGCAAATAATCAAAAACTCATTCAAAGACATTATATTTTCTACTTAACTAATATAAATTTACTCAATTATTATAATTTAATTAATATTATTAATAAAAACCACTTCTTATAAATTGCATGGAAATTTAAATATATATATAAATTCAAAACACGAATTTTTATTTGATCTCAAAAAAAAAATATCATTAAAAAAATCACGAAAATGCAATTAGTGTTTTTCTTTTCTTTCTTAGAACATGTATGTATAAAAATATATTAAATTTTTTAATAATATTTAGAAATTTATCTCATTTATTAATTCAACCAAAATATTATTATTATAAATTTATACAATACCTATAAAAAAAACATAACAAACTTTTAAAGATATTAAAAAAAATACCAGGTGCGATAGCCTTGTATCTATAAAAACAATCCTAACATAAAAAATAATTAACTCATTTATAGTTAAATATTTTTTTCTCTAGTTATATTCTCTACCAGATCATCTAAATTAAATAAATTCTCTTTGTTTTTACTTGAATCTCTGAAATGAAAACATCTAAAGAACCAATATTGTTTGTGGATGATATTAGAAATATCTTTCCCAATGTTTTTGTGAGAACTTTCTCCTTTCTGGTCTCTTGAACAATCATGATTCCCTTAAATTGTTTTTTTGTTGGCATTTGTTTTCTACTTCACTCACATTTGTTACCTTAGTAAAATGAACATTATTTTGTTTGTTTGCTAGGGCAGTGACAGGGAAAGATAGGTGTACCCTCCAAAGCATGTGGCTAGATAATGAAGTTAGAGAGAATGCCAAAATGCCTTTAATGAGTTATGCCACTTTTTCCTGCATCCTGTCAAATCATCTGCTATAAAACCACTTCCTAGTAAACAACAAAACAATAACAATTTTATTGGAATGAAATCAATATACTCAATTTTATGTATTTTTTATTATATATTATGCACGTGAAATTTCTAAATCATTTTAAACTCTTATGTACTACTGACACGAACACTTATACAACATAGACACAGATACGAAAATACACATAATTTATAATCTTTAAAATGTAGAATACGTAATTTATAATCTTTAAAATGTAAAACACGGGTACACGGATCTATATATTATAGAATTATTAATATATAAATTAACAATAAAGATTTACCTACACAAATATGTTTCAGATTATTTTTTGAAGTATAAAGATGTTTTTCATGACTGGTTCACAAGGATTTGTTTTTTATTTTTATAATCATAATAAAAATTTATACAAAAAGTTTGAGTTTTTAAAAAATTAATATATTTTTCTTTTTAAAATTGTGTTAGAATTATATTGTAATTGTCAAAAATTCAAAAAATACTTTTTGAATTAGACACTTCACATATATGTATCTTACGAATATCATACGAGTGTCGATGTTCAATAGAAACTACTGACACGCAATTTAAGAACAACTTCATATGAAATTACAAGTACATACTGAATTTAACAACATAATCATGTCACTTTTTTTTCCATTTCTGAACACGTATATGGAGAGGAGTTTTCAAATTAAAATTTGTACCGAGGAAACTGTGTTTACACAGTTATTTTAGTTTTAATACAATTTTTAATAAGAAATTCATGAATTTTGTTATTTTGGTAGAATGTATATTGGTGTATTGAAACGTATTTTGTTCAGTAAGTAATGTTTATGTCTATAAATGTTTGTTCAAACACGTCAGCTAGACATTATTTTAATAGCGTCAAGTCTAATATATAAGTTTTATTTGATCTTCCAGTCATCCCTCACTAGTTATGTTAATGAGAGTATCTGTACCTTAGTTTGGCTAATATTTATCATATTTATGTTCAGTAGTGTGATTAAAGAGAATTTTATTAAGTATTTTTTTAACTGTTTTTGGTGTATACAGTTGTTAATTTTATTCTTATCAATATGATTTATTTTATTATTTTTTTTTTGTAATTTTGTTTTTAAACTTAATTAATCACTGTACCGGTATAGGCGAGGCCGACCTCTGGTCTCCCTGCCCGAGATCCACTTGGCTGACCGAGATTAGGGATAATCTGGCCGAGACCCAAAAGATTCGGTCGAGACGACGAGGTCGACGGTCTACCTGGCCGAGACTTTAGAAGAGTTGACCGAGACGACCGAGACCAGGGAAATCTGGCCGATGGCCGACCCATATTACCGTTAATGCTCAAACCAAGGTTAGTGAAGTTAATTCGTCATTAAGAATGAGGTAATACAACCCTAAGCGGTATCCACTCCGATAATCGGACCCAACAAGGTAGACTCATTAGAATAATATAAATAACACGCATCCCAATGAGTAAGGTATGTCATTTTATTATGGTCCACCTACCAGAGCATTGATCCGCTTTACTGACTTGAGCGTTGGAGTGCCTTCGCAGGTACCCATCGAGTGTTCACCCAAGACCGAGTGCCGGAGGAAAAGTAGGAGGACGAAAAGAACCCCAGTTCATCACCCAACAACCTGACCGACCAGAAGAAGGAGAAGAAGACTTCAATAATTATCTAAGTCTCATCTTCCTAGTAGGAACAATTACCTATAATAAAATTTTAAAAATTATTTATTTTATGAATATTTTTTTTAACAAAAGTTAATAATTTATTTTAATAATTACGATAAAAATCAATTTTTAATTTTTTAAACGTAACAAAAGTAGACACACTTGCCTAAGTACATGTTTCCACTAGTATTTATTGAGAAATACAATTTCCATTTAATTGAAATAATTTTAATATTATTGTAATATTTATAATAAAAAATATTAATTGTAATGAATAAATATTAATTATATTAACAAAATTATTATTATTATTATTAATAACATTATCAACTAACAGTATTAATTATAATGATAATATTATAATAACTATTACTATAATTACTGTAAAAAATAATAATTACTATTACTACTAATATTATTATAAGAATAAGGTATTATTAATATGATTTTATATTATTTATTATAATATTATAATCATTATTATTATTATTATTATTATTATATAAAACTAAATTGTATTTCATTCATACAATAATAAACAACGAATGCTTTTACAGTCACCGTAGCTATTCATTTTTAGTGCGTACGTTTTATTTGGCCTTGCACTGAAGTTATTAGGTTAATGAATGTATTATTTGTTGTTAGGTTAATATTAATTAAAGTGAACTAATTTAGGTCAATGTACATAATTATACTATGTTAAAAAAAATATTAAATATTTACAAATATTTAAAAAAACATATTTAATATATAAATAACAGCTGCCAATTTAAAATAATTTCAATTTGACTAATATTTTCATATTTTAACAAAGTATTAATTTCCCCCATAAATTGTTCTTAAATTAATTATTTTATCAGTCGAAGTAACGCAATTTTCGAAATAATGATAGAATTTCAGTGATTTAGAAGAAAATATGCATTGTAATTAATGTGTAGAGAAACTTTAAACAGCAATTTTTTTACAATGGAAGAAATACTTTTTCTTAAAAAAGAACTCATTTAAAATCTATTATTTACAAAATCTTGCATTAAAAGAAAGAGATATTTTTTTATAACTCTCAATACACAAAAGTTATAAAAAATATTATACTTTAAACCATTTTATTAAAAAGTTTTTTTTATGAAACTATAAAATTGATTAAAGATATAGTATTAAAATAAAAATTGAACTAAGATTTTATATGAAAACTTAAAAAAGGAATAACATAAAAATATTGAAATAAATATGCATGTAAGAAATTCAAGAAAAAATAAACATGACGAGTGTGATTTATTGTTGAAATAAGAAAAAATGTAAAATAGTGTGAAAAGAGGGAGAGAGAATAAAGTGTGAAACAGAACATGCATTGCATTGTCAGAGTGAGAATAAGAAAAAGGAAAAAAAATACTTTGAAATGCAGAAAGTAGTCAATATCTATTTATTTCACAATCCATTATAATAATATAATAATATTGTAAATTAAAAAATAATTAAAATATTAATTTACTATATTATTAAGAATATGTTTTTTTTTTCACTGTTTATAGTCTGAACCAAAAGAAAAATCTCATATGAATATATTTTCACCATCCCTTCGTGTTCTTTCTGAGAAACACGAAAGTGGAGCTTTCATTCTTTTCTCTTGAGGTTCACTCATGGCCCCAACACTCACATAGTGGCACAACACACAATCTCCACCATTAGCCATTAAATATCAAATCTTGGTCCTATTAATACCTTTCTCATCCTTCTATTGTTGTTCAATATTTGTCCATTTTCTGAGACAGCCATGGACAGAACATTGCTCCTTAAACTTCTCACTCTTGTCGCTTTCCTAGGATGTTCATCAGCTTTAGATCATCTTGTTAATCTCTCCAAGTTGGAGATGTTTGTCGACGAGCTTCCAGATATGCCCAGAATCCATGGCTACCACGTCTCCAATGGTGTCCCAAAACCCAAATCTATCAAGATTGGGATGTTCAAGAAGAAATGGGTATGTCTGCGTTTCTTTCTCAGTTAACCATTAAAATATTGCTCTTTGTTCCCTGCTTTCGATGATTCCTAGATTGAGACCAGCTGAAATCCTAGTAGTTTTTTAAGATTGAACTTCAATTTTGAAACCACTCTTTTAGGCTAGTGCAATGACTAATTCTAGATAATTCTTTGTCTGTCGTTTCGTGTGGTTCACATGTTTTGGTTTATCAGAATGAATAGTTTTCAGTTAAATTATTAATAGTTGAAATTCATATCAATAATTTATTTCATTCAAGGTCAATTAGTTCAGTTTTTTGTGCAATCTTTTACCCTTTTCTTTTTGTTAATTAATCAATGTATGGTATCTATATATTCTTTTCCCAGATATTGAATCTCCCTGAGTACATACACACATTGGCTGAAATCTGTTTGAAACAGTCTAAGTTTATCCTCTGACTCCAAATTGACAACCATGACTTGAAGTGTTCTTGTATGGTTTGTTTACTAAATAAGTATCGGTTATTATTGTCTTTTGTTTCAATCCAACAGAATCATCTCTACCTTGGATTCTTTTGCATACAATCTTTACTCAAATTTGTTTGTCGTGATATAATAGTTCTACTAACTTTTTTTAGGATAAATTTTGATATAATATTAAGAAGGAAACTTAATTCCAATAACATATTATTGTAAGATGATGTTTAATTTTACTTATATAATATAAATAACTGCAGTGATATATAACAACACAACGTATTCATAAAAATTACGTTTATTTCTTGTTTTCAAGTTTCCTTTTTCTCTTTGTGCCTTGCCCAAGTCAATGCTGCAAATACATGTGTACTCTGTTTTAGTCAGTAAAATTAGACAAATCGTCTCCATATGAAATGCTACTTTGTAAATGGTCCCCTTTTTTCTTCAAGTTATTTATGTTAAATAGTTCTTCTGAATCTTACCTTGCACGAGTTATTCACTTACTAAGTTTAGAGAGAAAAAAAAATATACAACAAACAACCGTGGTTGCATTCTCTAAAAGCTGTTAATAATAGCTTTGGTAGTTGTGGATGAATAGAAAGTAAAAAGAAGGGTAAAATACCTGTCACTACTTTTTGGCTGATTTATACATATATATCACATTAGAAACTTAGAAAAAGTATGTTTGTTTTAAGTTTTTGACTTTTGATCCTTTCCCGTGTAACCAAAAAAGTCACTTTTAATCGTGATGACACCTCTCAGGAAGATCCCTTGGTTTATAATTAGATAAAATTATGGGTGGTTCTAGTCATTTAATTAATCCTCGAATTAAATAAATATAGTCACTAACCTTGTATTATACTTTACACTGATTAATATTCCTTGGAATTTGGGTGTCATCTCCTTAAAATATCATTCTGTGAGTGTCATTTTCTAATGGCATTTAATTATTCACATGAATGAATGGAAGTCGCTATAAATAACGCAAAGAATTGGGTTCCAAAAACTTTGAAAGTGGCATCCACTCTGGCCGTCACATTGAAAACTCAGTTTCCACTATGAGTAATGTCTTCTCGTTCACACCACTCTCTCACACTCTTATCAATTATTTTACTGTTACAGCACTAATTCATTTCAAAGTTGGTCAGAGTTTCCCAAATGTAGTCAATTAGATGAGTCACACCACAATTTTCTATACTTGGAATTCAATCTTCACCTCTCTTAATTTTATAATGTTATATAAGAAGATGGTAAGAAAAATGGTAATAATCAATATTCACATTTTTTTTTTCTTTTGCAGAAATTCCACAGGGATCTGCCTCCAACCACAGTCTACGCGTTTGGAACAACCAAGCACAAAGCAACTGTTCCTGGTCCAACGATCGAGGCCCTTCACGGCGTTGACCTGCACGTGAGGTGGCAAAATCACCTCCCTCCACACCACATACTTCCGTGGGACCCAACAATCCCCACCGCGATTACCAACACCACACCTGGCATTCCCACGGTGGTCCACCTTCACGGTGGGATCCACGGGCCAGAGAGCGATGGAAACGCGAACTCGTGGTTTATTTCTAAGTTCAAGGAAACGGGACCCACGTGGAGCCGGAAAACGTACCACTATCCAAATAATCAGCAACCGGGGAATCTATGGTACCACGATCATGCCATGGGTTTGACCCGAGTCAACCTTCTGGCTGGCTTACTTGGCAGTTACATCATTCGCGAACCCGCCGTCGAGGACCCGTTAGGGTTACCCTCCGGCGACGAATTCGATCGACCGTTGGTCGTCTTCGATCGGAGCTTCCGCGCCGACGGTTCCCTCTTCATGAACTCCACCGGTAACAACCCCGACATACACCCTCAGTGGGTGCCGGAGTATTTCGGCGACGCCATCATCGTCAACGGCAAAGCGTGGCCGCGCCTCACGGTACGACGTCGTAAGTACCGATTCCGCATAATCAACGCCAGCAACGCCAGGTTCTTCAAATTCTTCTTCTCCGACGGCTTGAGATTCACCCACGTGGCGTCCGATTCCGCTTACATCGAAAAGCCCGTAACGACCAACGAGATCCTGGTGGGGCCATCTGAGATCACAGACGTCATTGTTGACTTCTCCCAATCCAAGACCAACGTCGCTATCCTAGCTAACGGTGCAAAATTCCCTTACCCTTCCGGTGACCCCGTTAATGAGGATAACGGCAAGGTCATGAAGTTTATCATTCTACCCGATCGAGAAGTTGACACGTCACGGATTCCTCGGCGGTTGGTGGAGTACCCCGCCGCGGATTTATCCAGTGTGACGCACACACGGTATGTTGCTATGTACGAGTACACGACCGAAGACGATGAGCCAACGCACCTGTATCTGAATGCAAAACCGTACGATGCACCGGTCACGGAAACCCCGAGGGTGGGGTCCACAGAGGTGTGGTATGTGATTAACCTGACGGAGGATAATCATCCGCTTCACATTCATCTGGGTTTGTTCCGGGTGTTGGATCAGACGGCGCTGGTGAAGCCTGAAGAGTTTACCGAATGCATGACAAAGAAGAACGACGCGGTGAAGTGCCACCTGCAGAAGCACGTTCGCGGGAAGAAAGTGGCGGTGGAAGATCACGAGAAAGGGTGGAAGAACGTGTTCAAGATGATTCCTGGGCATGTAACGAAGATTGCGGTGAGGTTTTCTCACATACACAACAATGAATCCTATGCCTTTGACGCAACCGCGGAACCTGGGTACATCTACCATTGCCACGTAAGCACTTTTTTTCTTTGAGTTCTGAAGCAAAATCCATTTTTGTTAATTCTGGCATAGCAACACTAATTCTGCATATACTCCTTCACGCAGGTTTTGGACCATGAAGACAATGCTATGATGAGACCCTTGAAACTCATCAAATAATAATATTTTAAATTAAAAAAAATAGAATAAAAATAATAATTTATTGGAGTGTGAATTGGATGTATTTTACAGATATACGTATATTTTGTGTCTCATCTTGGTGACAGACAAAGAGCAACGGGTGAAAGTTTAAACTCAGTTTTTAAAAATATATCACGCAGAGTTTGTATGGGAGTTCAGTTAGTAATAATGGGGGTGAAGGAAAGCATCCCACAAAGAAAGGTCTACTAAGGGTTGTGGCTCCACTGGCCCACAATGCAAGCTTGGTCCATCTCTGTTGGGCTTCTATGTTTTCGATTTCAGATAGCAATATTATTGTTCGGCTTCTTCTTCCTGCACTCCTACAATTTTCTTCCTGCACCCCATAATTTTCTAAATCCTGAAACTGGCCTTAATCTTTTATTTGAGTGGTTACCGGAAATAGGGATCTGGGAGTGTGCTACGGATTCATCAATCCGGAACTGAATATTGTTTTGTCTGGATGAGGGGGTGTTCCAGAAGTAATTTTTGCATAAATTATTGATTTTCGAATTGCTGAATCCAGAAGTCTAATTCTGTTATAGATTCGTGGATCTGTAATGTTTTTTAGTTACGGATTTCTGAATCTGTAATGCATATTTCTGTTACAGATTGGTGGATTTGTAATGCTTTTTTTAAATGATGGATTTTTGAATGTGAAATACATATTTTGAATTATTGAATGGTGGATCCAAAATTTTACCGGAAGTGCCAATCTGAAATTTTTCCGGATTCCATAATCCATAATGCAAAAAAATAAATACAATTCAAGTGTATTTTAGGGTTTTTAAAAAATAATAGGAATAATTTAGTCTTTGCATAACATTGTCGGGATGCAGGAAGAAAAAATGTAGGGGTGGAGGAAGAATAATACAAACTTCCAATCTAAGAATATTTATATATTCAGAAATATATTGATAAAAAAATTATATTAAAGGTTAGAAAACAATTTCCTTTATTTTTTGGTGAATCTCTTTTAACACAGACATAATTAAAAATAACATATTTAGAAATATTTTTTTTATAACTTTGTGACAAATATAAGAATAACTATTCTCACTTTTATATTTTTGGAATACTAATAGTTTCATTGAAACAAATTCCTTCCAAGATTTTATTTTAATCTATCGTAATTTCTTCTGATTCACTAAATCAGAAACTAATTCCGCTTTTTCACGTAACTACAATTAAGGAGAACGTTATATTATATTTAAGTAATCCAATAATAAAAAGTAAACAACTTATACTTTTATAAAACAATACACTTAATTATGTTTCAAATTAATATACTAATTCAATATTTAATTGAAAATAGAAAAATAAGATTTTTTTGCTAAACAATTGAATTTTATAAAAAAAGCATTTCGTGCTCAAATAACAAAAAAATATACTTAATCTTGAACAAGATACATTAAAAAATGTTTAAGAGTTTGGAAAAATTCTACAAAGTCTTAAATTGTAATATTATTCTGACTATGTTCACACAAAATACTATTTTATAATAATTTTGTAATAATATATTATTTACTGAATTTTAATTATAATTCTTGCAAATATCTCTTTCGGTTTAATAACTTTTATTTATGATTTTATAGTTTTAACAACAAATAAAAATCATGATAATAAAATCGTGTATTAAGAAGTATTCAACTAACAAACTACTTAGAAGTTTTATAAACAGTTTATTTGAGTTTGTGAAACTTATTTGTAATTTCTATAAGCTTTTAACTACAATTAATAAAAGTTTAGAAAGATTGCACTTTTTTTAATATTATATTAAATGACACTCACATTCTTATAATTCTAAAATAAATACTAGTATTTGTTATGTTTTTAATAAAATATCACTTATGCTTCCTACATTTTTTCAATAAACATTTGTGTTTTTAACAAATTAGATTTATCCTGGATATTTATTTTAATTTTTATGTAAATAGTTAATAGTATTTTTAAATGAATTAATAGAAGCTCCCACTTACTAAAATAATAATAAAATTATTAAAAATATAAAAATCATATAACCCTGGACTCTCAGCAACCGTTTGATAAAAAATGTGTTTGACATCACAGTGATCATCATTCATTCGTGCATGACATTCGGCATCGCCTTCCAAAATTCAACTACCCGTTCCGTTCTCTTTCTTCTTTCTCGAAACCCTAATAAACTCCTTCACTGCTCTGCACTTCCCTCTGATTCCACTTCTGGTAACACAAGCTCTTCTTCTCAGATCTGAAACTACTTCTTTTACCCCTTTCTTTCTTTCTCTCGAATCATTTTTACGTTTTTAAGCATCTTACACGACTCCTTTTCCGAATTCCAATCCACGTTAAATTTTTTCAGCTTTTTACGTTTTATTCCATCTTCTCATGCTTTACTTTAGTTGGAAATTGAAAATCACAAGGTTCAATTCACGGAAATCGTTCTTCCTGAAATGGTTTTAGCTAGATTTTAGTTAGGGACCTGACTGAATCTTCCAGAAGTGTTTCCACGGGTTTCCGGATAGTTTTTTTGGGTTTTCCCTTTTGCAAGTGAAGTTCCCGAAAACTGTTATGCCAAATGTATGTCGATTTGATTTTGGCCATTACTGCTTATGTATACATTGTCTTTCTTCCACCCAGTAGCATACTGTTATGATCGATCATATTATTGAGTATACAAGAATGATTAGATGAATAGGCAACTATTAAGAAGAAACATTATTTGAATTTTTTGTCCTGTGCAGCTTCAACCAGAAAGATACTGTTGGGCCTGGGCCACCTAATGATAAGACTTCCAATTTCAACTTAAGTTGCTGTTGCTATTTTTGTAATAAAATGGATTCAGTGCCTGCTGATGTGTCTGATTCACATCTTATCAAAGATCCACCCACTTCTTCTCCTGCTAAAGAGAGTGATGCTGGTTTAGTTTCTGAGCAAGATAATTCAGCACGTGAGACACCTTCTGTGCTGTCCCCACCTGGCATATCGTCTTGGGCCAAAAGCTTGAAAATTTCTCAGTCATTTTCTGGCACCCAAGATGACTCATCAAGTGGAAATGTTGGGAAATCAACTTTTGCTCGCTTCACTAGTAATCTAGGATTGAGGATGTCTCCAAAGTCTCCTGTAGCAGATGAAAGTTCCAATGAAACTGCTGTACAATCTAATTTGTTTGGAAGCATTACGAAAGGGCTGGTTGACACTTCTAAGAATGCTGTGAAAGCTGTGCAGGTTAAGGCACGCCATGTTGTTTCCCAGAATAAACGCAGATACCAGGTGATGCTCTTGTTCAAACTACTAATATACTTTGTATTTATTATTGTAAAGATGATTTTCACAAAGTCTTTCTCATTTTTAAAAAATATTGTTTCTTTCTTCTATTGGGAACATTGCTTTAATCCCTTAATAATTGGCTGAAGCTTATAACTTTTGCAATGTAACTGTTATTATGTAATAAACTGTTATGTAATACAGAAGCAAAAAGATCTAACCAATGTTTTTATATTTTGCTTTAAATTAGATCTCATAGCTGGTGTTGAGTTTATAAGGCCTGAAGTTTGCAGACATTTCCTTACTCCCAGTTAAAAATATGTTATATAGTTTAGGGTTCTGTATGGAGAACATTCTAGTCCCTTTCTTTGGTTGACAAAACTGTTAGTAGAATTTTATTATATAACTATTGTTCTGACTGGTGAGTGTATTAAGTTCGAACTTTTGTATTTCTTTGTTTCGTTCTGAATTGTATTTTCGCTTCTCAAAGAACCAGGTTGATGCATACCCATGTCCACTTTTATACTCTTTACCTTTAATTTTCAGGAAGGAGGTTTTGATTTAGATATGACATATATCACTGAAAACATCATTGCAATGGGATTCCCTGCTGGTGACATGAGCTCTGGGTTTTTCGGCTATGTTGAAGTGAGTTAAAATTCTGTGTTTTTTTATCGCTATCCTGATCTTTAACACCACCATTTTGACTATCTAAAAATGTAATGCAGGGATTTTACAGAAATCATATGGAAGAAGTGATTAAGTTTTTTGAAACTCAGCATAAGGTAGTAAACACACTCTGATGCATGAAGTTACTGGATGTTATATTTATGCCCTTGCTGTAGTTTATGTATGATACAAATCAATGCTGTATTGTATGGAATGTTGTTTTTGTTTCATTTAAAAAAGTATGTACCATAAATTATTTGTATTTTATACTGAGTGCTTGTTTAATTTGGTCTATTGGAAGTGAATGCTGCCTATGAATATACGATCACCCCGCCCCTTCTTGCTAGGCATGGATTTGGTTTCTCTAAAGTAGGGAGTTTGGGCTCAGCAGTTGAGATTTTAATTAATCTATAGTTTGTTAAGATGTACGTACATTTTATTACACTGTGTACTGTATACCAATGGTTATAGCTGCATTATATACCAATGGTTACAGTGCACTCTTTCACTTTAGAGGAGTTAAATCTTGCCAGGCTTATATTATTAGTAATAGTAATCACTTTAGAGGAGTTAAGTCTGGCTAGGCTTATTTTGTTAGTAAATGGAATATAACCCGGAGGACAGATGGTGAACCACGTGTGTCATGGTCAAAGGTTGAAAGTGATATACTAGAAGGCACAAAAAAGTGGCTGTGGTGGTAGGGTGAAATGGGAGTTTGTCTGAGTTGCATACAGAAGGTGTGGTGGATTGAGAATGATTATTTTTGGCAGGTTAGTTCAAGGAAAGAGCTGCAAATGATTATACTTCTGTTCAGTAAGCTGTATGCCGAGTGCAGAGATGTCTGCAGGAGTGCTTCCATGGGAAAATATTAGTGGCTTCTTTTACATTTATGTTCTTTTTCTACTTCTTCTATCGACCCCTTCTGATGCCTATATTAATGCTTGGTTTGGTGAGGGAGAAAAAAATGTTGGGAAAGAAAATCATACCAAAATGAAGAAAAGGAAGTCTCCGCTTATTTAGTTGGATAGCAGGTGAGTAGAAAGAATGAAGTATTTTTGTTTAAAGGACAAAAATACCCTGAAATTGAAAGAGACATGTTCAGATAGGAGAAGTTGAGGGATTGGATTGGAACTCTATTAAGCTTAAATTGATTTCTGTCTTCTTCTCATACTGGAGTGAAAAGTTTGAAGGTGGGTCCCACATCTTTTTCTCTTATGTTATTTTGCCGCCAAACATGGAGAAAAAAAAAAATCATGGAATGCCTGTTTTTGTTTCCTTTTATTTCTCCTCTATTTTTGCTATTAATTTCTATAGAATATCCTCTGATAGCTTCGGATATATATAGGGAACCTGTTTGCTCTTGGATATTATTCAAGTTTCCTGGGTCCTATTTTGCTAGACGTATGCTATTATGCTCAGATTTGTACAACGAAAGGAGATATTAAACTGCTAAACTTATCTTCTGCATTTTTTGGCTATTTTAATTTCCTTACTTTAGTTATTGTTGTTGATAATACCATAAGATTGTATTGTTGAGATTGTGATAAGATTATTAAGGTTTATGAGATATAGGCTGAAATTGTGTTAGAACTTTCGATCAACTTCATTGTTATTATTTTGTTTTATTAAGTGTACATAGAAGGCCACTAGAAGTGTCTTTGGGGTGAATGGATTGCATGGTTTTTAGATAGGGATCAAAAGGGAAAGGTATCTCAATCTCATGAATAATATCTAAAAAGATTTGGCCTTTAATCAAGGCAAATGGTATTGTATGATCCATGTAACCAACCTTGCCTAGTGTGATAAGGCGTTTATGGCTATTGTTGTTGAATTAGTTGTACATAATTAGGGTAATTAGGCTGAATATCTTGTAATATTCTTTCCCTATTTATGGAAGGAAACTACTTGTCAGTTTTTTTACATATTTTATATGTCTAGGAAGTTTTCAATTAATTTTTTTTTGTTACTTGTGTCTGTTTCAACTTGCATGTCAAGTTGGTATTATAGTCCATGTCAAGTTGCATATTCTACCATGCAGCCAATGGCTCAGGTTTGTTGGTCGATCCTAATTCTGAAAATCCCTCCATTTGTTTCACCTAGTTTGATTTCTGGGCATCTTGTTTGTGGTGGCTTTCTACACTTTGTTTGCTACCCCAATATGTTTTTTTGTCCCTTGGTTGGCGGCTGTATCTGGGTTGTTTTTTGCCCTAAAACTTCCCATGTATTGCTTACTGTTGTTGTTGAGTTCTTCTTGAGACTTTTGTGCAGATATTGTCTGAAATTCCTTTGTCTACCACGTTTCCTCAACAGGTTCAACTGGCAGGAATCCAGTGGTCCTGGATCCTGAAATAGCTGTTTTGTGACTTCATTAAGTCTATTTCACTACAACATTTGTTGGTTGTAATGATCATCAGTCTGACATCCTCAGTAAATCTCTATGTGGACCAAGGATATATCATACATACGTAGCAAGCTGAATAAATGACACAACTTGTATGCACTGGCTTCAGGTTGAATGTCAGTATTACATTAAGATTGTATTGTTTAGATTTTGTGGTATAGGTTGAAATTGAGTTAGAATATTCTATTGGTTTCATTGTAGTTGTTTCCTTTTACTAGCTGAATATAATCCAGATAATTTGGCTGAATGAATGTCTTGTAGGTCTTGTAATATTCTCTCTAATTATGGGAAACCTCTCCTACAAAATTTCTCTCTGTCTCTCCCTCTCTCTCTCTATATATACGATAGGGCTGGGACTGGGAGACTCTCCTGAGCAATTTTCTGTCTAATGTTTATTCCTTATCTCTGTTTCAAGTATCATAAAATTGTCTTTATTATTACATATGATATGAGCACATGCTTAATATATTCTGTTATTCTGTTTGTTGCATATTTTATGGTTCAACAAGTTTCAATTGTATGGTGTCTCTTTTATCAAAGTTCCTCAAAGTTTAAAACTTAACTAGCCTTTTTCCTTGCTTATCATTTTCTTGTTTAGTTTTACATTTGACATTTTTCTTTCTCTGTATGTAGGATAAATACAAGGTTTATAATCTTTGTTCTGAGCGGTTGTACGATGCATCACTGTTTGAGGGAAAGGTGATTTCTAAATTTTCATTAAAGTCTTTATCGGGACAATTGTGATAGACTTGCTTAAGGGTTGTAAATTTCATTTATACACCATAAACTTTTGGGCATAACATGGACCTTCAATTTTGGATAGTAGTATTGAGGTTATCTTTTCTTCAATTAACAATCATTCACATCCCATCTGCTCCTACTTCTTGATCATGATTCTAGACAACCTAGATTACTCCAAGTTTGCTTTTTTGCCACATTATATTTTTCAGGGAATTTATTTGAACAGCTTCTTGTACTCTTGCATCTGAAATATGAAATTTCTTCTTTTAGGTGGCCAGCTTCCCTTTTGATGACCACAATTGCCCACCAATTCAACTGATTATATCATTCTGTCAAAGTGCTTACTCATGGTTGAAACAAGACATTGAGAATGTTGTGGTTGTCCACTGTAAGGCTGGAATGGCCAGGACAGGGTTGATGATTTCTAGTCTTCTATTATTCTTAAAGGTAAAGAGTTTCTCGGCATTTTCTTTAAAATATGATGACTGTGCTTGATATTTGCACTTTCTGTCTTGTGCTTGACTCTTAGATATGATGACTAAAATGTACTGCAGTTCTTCCCAACCGCTGAGGAATCGATGGATTACTATAATCAGAAAAGATGTGTTGATGGAAAGGGACTTGTTCTGCCTAGTCAGATTGTAAGTCTGCTATGCAATGGGTTAATTAGGTCGAAATTTGGAGATTCAGGAGTTGTTACTGGAGTTTTAATATTTTCTGGAAATGATGTTTTCTGTGAGTTCTGGAGTAATTTCTTATGTTTTACTGTTTTCTTCTGTAGAGGTATGTCAAATATTTTGAACGAGTCTTAACTTACTTCAATGGCGAAAACCCTCCTGCCCGCAGGTATTTACTGGCCAAGATGTGACTGTAGTATGTACTTGTCTTAGTATCCATACTGACATCATATTCCGTACAGGTGCATGCTTAGGGGATTCCGGCTTCACAGATGCCCTTACTGGATTAGGCCCTCTGTAACTATCTCAGATCATAGTGGTATGCTTGACAGTCTTGTACTAAAATTTCCCTACAAATATACATGTTGTCCTTGATCATTCTGTTAGTAGATTTATGAAGCATCTTTTGTACTGGTCATTAAATTTGTCCTTGTTTCTTTGTGGTGTGTTTTATATATTGTTTAGCTCTATGTCATGCACTCAGATCTTTTAGTATGAACTGAGAAGGCATATTCTCGTTAGGATTTTCTTCCGAGGACAATAGCTATGTTTTATCTCAGATGTGTATGGGGAAGAGTCGTGACTGATATAAAATGGGGAGAAAGTCTACCTGTTAATGCATGTTATTTCTAGCTACAATACAAAGGAATTGTTTGCTTTACTAGTTTTGGGTAGTGATAACTAGATATATATTTGCATGACATTATGACCTGCTTTGTTTTTGTCAAGAATTTGACGGACATCTGATCCCTCCGAAGGTGTGGAATGTAAGATCTCAGTGTCTGATAGACTACCCTGTTTGATATCGACTCTAACCCATTTCTAATGTGTAGGTGTGTTGTTCTCAACCAAAAAGCATCCGAGAACCAAGGAGCTTTTGGTGCGTTTCATTAGTAATATGACATCAGTTTATAAATATTTGATTGAATTGTTGTTCCAAAGTTATGTTTTTCGTCGCCCTCCCCTCCCCCAAGTATGATGGATTTCTGGGTGACTTGAGATTTCACAATTTGCAGCCAGAAGATTTTTGGTTTAGTGCACCAAAGAAGGGAGTGATGGTGTTTGCTTTGCCAGGAGAGCCTGGTCTTACAGAGTTGGCTGGGGACTTCAAAATTCAATTTCATGATCGCCAAGGAGATTTTTACTGGTATTAATTATTTTTCATTATTATTGATCAATTCTCTTCGGCGCTGGTCTTAACGTTGGGTTGAAATTTCTTGCTCTTTTCACTCTTAGTTGGTTGAACACAACTATGACAGAAAATAGAAAAGTATTGAACACCGGTGATCTTGATGGCTTTGACAAGGTAAGTTTTGTGGTTATTGGTAAAAAAATATCTGGCTTCTGTTGAGTTCAGCATTTCCATGTCTGTCATTCACAATTGGATCTTCTTATCAACTGTATTTTTAATTGATATGAACTTCTGGCAGAGAAAATTACCTTCTCCGGGATTTGTGGTTGAGATTGTGCTCGCGGACTATAATGGCAATGTTGTAAGTTCGCAACCTGAAACTACTACAACAAAATCAGATGAGAGTTCAAGTAACAGTCCTGCTGGTCCTGCGCCAGTGGAAAGGAGCACACCTGCAGAGAATGCGGCCAAAGAATCAGAGTCTCATAATAATGATAAAGATGATGTGTTTTCAGATGGCGAGGCAGAGCAATCTGCTTCTTCAAAAACCAAGCAAACAAAAGTACCTTCTGAAGCAGTTGAAACAGTTAAAAATGATACCAGAGGGTCCGACTCCAACAGAATTTCAAATCAAATTGCAAATTTATCGCATGCAACAGAACAAGTTTCCTTGGGAAACAAGAACTCCTCCACGTCAATTCATCACGCTAGTGAGCCAAGAAGTAATGTTGACGGAAAAACAGTGTCCAGTATCGAGGTGCCCAGCGCAGAAAGTGAGTTTAAGGCCATGGCTGCAGATGCTTCTGTTTTTACCTTTGGAGATGACGAAGACTACGAAAGTGATTGAACTACATCAATTTGTTATCTTCATATTTGGATTTTTGTACATAAAATTGCTTGCAACTTCCACAACAATATTTTGGTCATCCATTTGTTTTTTCGTTTGTTGTAATGATAAATCTGGATGTTTCATTGACTTAATGCACAAGTTACAAATAAGAATAGGCAGAGTTATGTGCACGATTTGTCCCCCTCCCCCAACTGATACACCCTGCAAGTCCTTCTAAAAACATATATCTCACTCTTTTGTTTTTCTTATCGCTCTAGCTTTTTCATTATCACAATATTATTATATCTATCAGATTCTCCCTTCATTTTCTTTCTTCTGTGAACATAAAGATGACATTATTATATCTTGTCCAAGCTTCATAATTGCAAAATTAATAATAGATTCAATAAACTGGAACAATGTGAATAAAGTCTCCAGCATCCATTCATTATATTGAAAATGTGAGCTACCTAAAAGTACACTTTATATCAAGAAACACTTATGTTGATATTTTATTTGAATGTTTACGTTAAACAAAATTCTTAAAACTTAATGTTATTTGTAAAGTAATTGAACCTTAGTAAGGATTGGTAAGAGAGTGATTATTTTATAATATTAAAAGATAGAGTATTCAATAATATTATAACATACAATATATGGATTATAGATTCCATGTTCTAGAATAGATAAGATGTATTCTAGACTGTAAATTCTGAAATACACAGTATATATTTTGGAATATATCTTAATTTTTTTAACAATTAATATTTTACATATAAAATAATTAAAACTTACAAAACTTTTTGCTAACCAGTGTTGCGAATTGTACTTATCAAAGAATTTAAGAAGAATCCTTTACTAAAACCATACGAGGATGCATTACAAAACTCACATGGAATATATGGGTACATTTTCTATAAATAAACTTTATTCTTTTAATTCTTTAACTAATACCTTTAAAACACATGTTAACATTTTTATAATACGTAGATTCAAATTGTAAACATACACAAATATTCATTAACTATAACAAATTCGAGGCCCACAAGCTACTATATATTGTGATGGTAAAACATTAAAAACAAAACTTAATTATACAAAATAAAATCAATGAAAAATTAATTTAATATCAACAGTGTGGGTGAGAAAAATACTCGGATAAATTCAGCACTTCTGCAGGTTTACTTTTATATATTTGAATATTATAAAGATCGAGGCTCTCTCTATCTTTTAATGTTTATTTTTTTAAATCAAATAAGTAATAATAATTTGTATTACGTGTGTTATTTTTTGTTCTGACAAATATGGTTTATTTTTTAAAGTTAAGAAGAATACTTTTTTTATAGTGTGTTATATCTTAAGTAGTAGAATGAAAAAATGACACACACACACACACAGATATATATATATATATATATATATATATATATATATATATATATATATATATAAAAATTTTTCACAATAAAATGTTTGTGTATACATAATCCAAAATTAAAAAATAAATATAATAAATAAATTCAAAAATAAATTGTAGCTTGTAAAAAATATCTAAATTGTGTAAAATTAATAAACATTAATATGAGACTTACTTAGTTGCGGCAGCATGATACAGGAGAGAAGGCGTTTTAGACTTTTTATTCTTATATACATGCAGTTAGTAATTATTAAGGTCCAGAAAGTAAAATTCGGACAGTTGGGAATGGACTTGTCACATAGGCCCGTGTTGCTTCTGTTGAATGAGCCCAGCCCACGAAACTCGGCCCAAAATATGGAGGAGTGAATTGCATTGAATAGATGGGTGTTTTTTCCCACACCCTTACATTTTACTTCCTGCACCCCTACATTATTGTGAAAGATGAGAGGTAACTTTGCACAATATAAAAATGGAGTTACATGGTTTCTTAATGAGCCAATTAAATTCACAATTATTAAATAAAATTTTGCAAGTTAACCAAGATAGTAGTTATTTCATGGTCCTTTAGTCTAAACTTAGCTTAATGAGGTGTGGAGTTAGATAGGTTTAGTAGAGTTACTTATACAAGCTTATAAATGCCAAACTCCCACATACACCTAATTTACCAAAAGCCCTATTTCTCATTTATTTTTTGCCTTTAGTTTTAGTCATTTACAAATTTATTCACAATATTTGATTTACATTATTCATTCAAACACTTTTATGTGTGTTGTCAAATTCTAGGCCAAGCATTATTTTCTGTGTTTTTTTCTAGAATCCACAGTTTAGTAACATAAATATTTCCTCACCACAATCTATGGCATGTGCACAATCTTTTATGTCGGTCAGCCAACTTAGTTGTGGAGATAACTAAATCAATAGGTTAAAAATGAGACAATTTTCTAATTACATTATTTGGTAACTATTTACTAGTGAAAATATAAGCCTCACAACACCTACTTACCATAACATAATAAGGATAAAGTTAATAACCGTAAAGTTGTATAACAGAATATATACACCAAAATGAAATATAAGAATTAGTTACATTAGGATGTAGAGAAATAAATAAAAAAATTCTATAAAAGTAGTTACCAAAATGATAAAGATAAATTTATATACATTGATAGTAGTTATGAAAATAAGCATTCTCTTTGTCTAACCTTTGAGGATTGAAAGGTTTTGCAAAGTGGAATAAGGAGAAAGTATGGTAGAAGACGATAATAACTCAACTAGAAAGGAGTCTAGGTTTAGTCTATTAAAGAAACTAACTTAGCAATAATTCATGAACAAGTAATGATCAAATTGGATTATAAGTGAAAAATACAAGAGACATAATGAGGCGTTGAAGAGAACATGCTTCTCACATGAGTAGTCATGTCCAACATGAAGAAGTAAGGAAAATATGCACTCTTCTACCCTAGTTGGCGTACCTCGTTCAAGTAAGACTGATTTAGGGTTTAGAGTTTATGATTAAAAGTCCTAATCTACTATTGACTCAAATACAAGTCTAAAATCTTACTCTACTTGATCCAACTACAAAATCTAATTATTTAACACTCTTTGTCCCAATACATAGTCTATAAAATCTTATTTCATTCTATACAAAATATACAAACTAAAAACTAACTCACGATAAGAATAACTTGAACATGTTAAGATAAGTTGAATCTTACTCTTTCTATATTATCTTAACCATGACTCTGATTATTTCCATCATTATTAATATAGATTAAGACGATAAAATAGTTTGAATTCGATTAAGTATTTTATTTTATTTATTTTATATATATATATATATATTTTTTTTTTCTTGTATTTTATTTTTTTAATCGTGGACAACTAGCACAATCTTTTATATTTTTTATAAATTTAAAATAATATAATTTTAAATTAAAAATTCTAATTACACGTCTGCTATTGTCCTTAGTTTATTTTCTAAATTAAACTTTTTTCAACACTAATAAAAAAAATTAAATAAAACTTAAACTAAAGTATAAGGTATTTTACATTCTTTAACATGATTTGTTTATTGAATGAACTTTACAAAATAAAAAACTAAAATTTGTTTTCTGTGGGAAGTGTTGGTCCAGGGGTGTGTTTATGATTGTAGGAAATTGGGTGTGAATTTAAAGCACATAAAGTTGGAAAAATGATTAATTATAAGTGGATTAATGTTGCATGAAGAAATTGAATGAGAGGGCAAAAGTTTGTGAAAATGTGGGAAAATTAAATTGAGAGTATAAGAAGTTGCTGTCATGGGTCCAGCTTGGTCTGTGTGCCGTTAGATTTATGCAATTCTGCCCGCCAACTCAACAAGAACACCGAAAGCACACACTATTTCACATATTCAATAATCAATACTAAACATTTTTCAATTTTCATTTTCATTTTCATTGCTACCTTCACACCATTTTCTAATAAATGTGTGTATAAAAGACAAGAGTGAAACCCACTCAGTTGAACAAGAATCAATCTCTCCCTTTCAACTTTCTCCACAGCCTGCCACTTTTCTTCTTTCTCTGCTTTCATCACTTCTTCACTCACTGAGAAAAGAGAGAGTGAGAAATCCAAAAAGGGACTGATGGGTGTGAGAATGAGTGTTTTCTTTTTATAATGAACAAAGGACTACACACCCTCTTCTTCACTGAAGAAGATGGCAATTCAGCAACACAATCACCAACTACAGCATAATGAGAATGTCTCATCTGTTCTTGATGCCCTTTACTGTGATGAAGCAAAGTGGGAAGAAGAGGATGAGGACAGTGATGTCACAACAAACAATGATGCATGTGGGGTGCACGTGCACCACTCTGCCGGAGCCTCTCTCTTCCCTCTGCTCTTGTTGGAGCAAGACTTGTTCTGGGAAGACGAGGAACTAAGCTCTCTCTTTTCCAAAGAGAAGCTTCAACATGAACAAGTTTATGGCTGTAACAATCTCAACAGTGATAGTAATGATAATAACAATCATGTGCATTTGAACCCTTCTTTCTCTCAGCCTCGTCGTGAGGCAGTGGAATGGATGCTTAAAGTCAATGCTCACTATGGATTCTCTGCTCTCACTGCAACACTGGCCGTTACTTACCTGGATAGGTTCCTTCTAAGCTTCCATTTTCAAAGGGAGAAGCCTTGGATGATCCAGCTTGTGGCTGTCACTTGCATCTCTTTGGCTGCTAAAGTTGAAGAAACTCAAGTGCCCCTTCTCTTGGACCTTCAAGTAGGTTCATCATCACAAAGCTTTGTTCATTTGAGTGCGTTTTTTTTATTGTTCATCTTAGGTAGATGTCTCATCACACGTGTTTGTTTATATGTTTTCAGGTGCAAGACACTAAGTATGTGTTTGAGGCAAAGACTATTCAGAGAATGGAGCTGCTGGTGCTGTCCACCCTCAAATGGAAGATGCATCCCGTGACCCCACTCTCGTTTCTAGATCACATTATAAGAAGGCTTGGATTGAAAACTCATCTTCACTGGGAGTTTCTCAGGCACTGTGAGCATCTTCTTCTGTCTGTGCTTTTAGGTAAGCATTAAGAATAATGACTATAGCCTCACTATTTCAGATACCATTATTGAGTTGACTCAAGACTTTTAATGCTTTCCATCAGTACAAAGAATGAATGAAGATGTTATTGCGTTGATTTTCTTATCATTTGGCATGTCTGTGTTTTCTTATGTCTAGATTCGAGATTTGTTGGGTGCCTTCCCTCTGTTTTGGCCACTGCAACAATGCTGCATGTTATAGACCAGATTGAACACAGTGGTGGGATGGAATACAAAAATCAGCTTCTGAGTGTTCTCAAAATTAGCAAGGTCAGTGCCTAGATCAGGATGTCCAAGTGTTTGTTTCAAGTGATGATATTTGTTTATCAACATTGCTCCAACTCCATTATTATTAGGATTAAGAACACGAGTTGCATGAACATGTTAGATTAAGACTAAAAAATGTGTTTAAGGCACGTGATAAGCACATTGTTTGATCCCAGTTACTGTGCATTTGATTAACAGGAGAAAGTAGATGAGTGTTATAATGCTATTCTCCAACGCTCAAACGCCAATAATTATGGTCTTAACAACAACATTTACAAACGCAAGTATGAGGAAATTCCAGACAGCCCAAGTGGCGTAATTGATGCTGCATTTGGCTCTGATGGTTCCAACGATTCGTGGGCAGTGGGGTCATCATTATATTCACCACCAGAGCCTCTGTTCAAGAAGAGCAGAACCCAAGGACAACAAATGAAATTGTCACCACTTAATCGGGTCATTGTCGGAATTGTTGGCACCTCTCCTTGATACCCTTTTTCTCTCTTTCCTTCAAAACCAAAATAAAAGAATGTCTTATATTTATTTACTGTGGTAATTAATCTTTCCATGAATGTTGCTAAGCTATAGTGCCTTCCCCTCTGTGTATCTCTTCATTTCCAACAATGTCCCACACTTGTTTACATCTCTTGAAGTGAAAGGAGTGGTCTCTGAGGGAAGAGGACAAAGTTGGCAATGAAGAATTGAGGCTATCATCAGCACTCTCTACAATATGTTTCAAGCACTTTTTTTTTGTTCAATGGGTCTCATATAGACCATACCAAATTTGGACATATTTATATCATATTTTCCATAATAAATTGGGAACAATTTTGTTCATTTGTATATGCTCTTATTCACTTCCTTGTGTGCTTGAATTGAATGGTTACATGGTAGATGGATGGATAAGATTCAGAAATGGTCCACCCCAAGTTTTTTTTACCGTTTCTTCTCTTTTCTTGTTAAGTAGTTTGTAAGGAAAAAAAGCTGTGAGACAGAACAAAATAAGAAGGGTTTTTGGACAGATTAAGAAGATGATTTGTTTGCATGTGAAGGGAGAAGTAGTTTGTCGGCCAGTGGGGTTTTGGTCATAGGGGAGGGAGCGGGTTTCTTGATTGGGGGATTCAGTCTTTTGACCTCGTAACCAGGGCCAAACCCTTGGTCTTATAATATTCAACCACCCTAATAATCTACTATACTATAACATAACCCCTACTTACTCTCAAAACACCAAACTTATTCATTATTCATCAGCCATAGCTACAGCTACAAGCACTTCCAGAAGGGCATGAACAATAGCCTGGTCTGTTTGTAGGGGCTTGCTCTCATATGTCCCTACTTAATTATACATGTATTTTGTAGCACATATTGTTGTCTTTGCATGCCATTTTTCGGTGGATTATTAGAGTAAGATAGCATTAAATAAGCATTTCGTACATTGGAACCTTTTAGTTGGAAACTTCAAAGGAGTTGTCACTGTGCAATATTTATTGCATTCTCTTCCTTCTGCACAATCTTAGAGGCATGTAAGGACGAACATGCTATCTTAATTTATTTTGGTTTACATGACTTATAGTGTGTGGTCAGCTCCTGTACATCTCTGCCAATCCAGCGCAATAAAATTTAGACTGTAGCGTTACTTTAGTTTAATCAATTAAATTGAAATTCTCAAACGTGATGACCACTTCAAAATGTCTCATTCTAACTCTAATTATAATATTATAACTTTTCACAGATTGCTTATTATGGTATCCAAGCAATTTTTCTTTTATGTCCAATAATATGCTTATCGATACATAACTTGTCAGAATACAACTTATGTTAATTTCCTTCTGATGTGATCGATGTAAATAGATAGCATATCTTGATGATCTCAGTGATGGATAATTTGAAAACAAAGTCTGCATGTTTTATATATATAAAGTTACAAACAAAACCGAGTTGGAATTAGTTTTTGCTGGTTCTTGGCTAGCTGGTATTAGTTGTCACACTTTATCTGTTCAATTATCTAGTCTAATTGCACAACAACTAATGCATTTGCAGTCAATAGTAGGAGACAATTTATTAATGATGTCTGATATAGCACTAATGAGAAGCGAAGAACATAGCGAAGAATATGGGGGAGACACTTTTACAACTAATTCAAAGTAGTGGGATACACAGGATTAATTAACTTTTCAACACTTATGCAACATTTGCTTTGTTAGTCGTTAGTTGGATTAGACTAACTATGATTAAGTGCACACACCCTTTTTACAGAAACAAGAAAGGTGGCATACCCCATGTGGATAACATTCCGTAGACCTTCCCTTTCTCTAAGTTGCGTGGAGATTTTTTTTTTCTTTTCTGTTTTTCTTCCTACCCCTTTTTCTTTTATGAATGCAAAGATTCATGATGATCATTCTAGTGGATTCACTATAGTGCATGCTTCACCTTTAGGTTGTTCTCTTTGCAATTGTTTATTTTTTATTTTTGTCTTTGTTCTCGTGTGAAAACAAAAATAAAGTTCATTCTGCTTTTTTCACGTGTATAACACAAATTATTTCTATAAAGTTGGTGTATGTAATACCGCTTGGTATGTGAACATGATGGAATAAGAATGGCACACATAATGGTTTAGTGTAGTATGTTAGAACAGTTTTTCTTGGAGTAGTTTAAAGGCATAGAGAGCCATATTTGTTTGTCTCCATGATGAAATGGAGTGTGAGTGTAGTAAACAAGAAAAGTAGTACTGATATAATGATTTTGGTTTTTTGGTGGCTTTGACAAAACACCCATTAATTGTAAATTATGATCCAATGCATAAAGGTGGGGGATTTTATTATGGGGGACAAAATCTGATTTTGTAGGAAGATTGTCTCTGTTTCTGTTAATATTTTTCTCTACTTTAAGTTTAGCAGTTTAAAGATGGTACTAGATGGATGATAGTGATCATGACTTCATGAGTCAGAGGGAGAAAAATTCAAGAGGGGAAAATGTTTTTCCAAAAGGAAACAGCCTTAGTCCTAAGGAAGGACCAAAGGTTATGAGATCAGTAATGCATGCCCCCACCCCAATAATTGTAGAATAATATGATGCTTTGGCTTGGGGCTTAGCTTGGTGATTTTGAACTTTCTCTTTTGACCTAGTCTCATCCTGTGTTTGCCATTGCTTAATAAATTCAAATGAACACAGATTTGGGCTAAAACTCCTCAATGTAATTTTCCTCTGGTCTTTTCATGCTTACAGCTGTAAAGTCTAAAAGAACAATAAAAGAGGGCCATATATGCTTGTGGACCCCACACAAAATTTTCTAGACTACACAGAAACACACTGCTTAGGCTGCACAATAAAACATACATACTCTTCAATCTTTGATAAAATAGCCAATTCATAGCTACACAGCCGAATCTACTTCTGGAAAGTTGAAGCTGGTGACCATTCTTTCTGTAAACCATTCCAAAATGCTACAAATTATTCAACTCTCACCATTAATAATTTCCCCACTCCCATTAATAATTGCACTGCTATTTATTACAAGCAAAAGTGAAAATATTGTAAGAGCAATTAATGGTGTGATTAATTGTGAGTACTACTTAATGAATATAATAGTTTATCTTGCAGTTTCACCAGTCTAATAAAAAAATTGTTTCCATTTGCCAAAAATTAGGAGCAGGGATATAGTGTGGAGATTTCACCAACAAAAAAGTAATGCTGATATAGGATTTATCATAGTTTGATCGATTGCATGATACCAGAAAATGATTACCATTGTTCATCATCATGAATTCCCGTGTAACTATTTCCATCATGAATTACTATATCTTAGGTTTTTCACCAAAAAAATATTTCAAAATTTGTTTTTCTTTTTCACCAAAGCAGATGAAACAGGAAAGAGTTTGACTGCTCCACAACAAAGACAATTAGGGCAGGGAGAAGTAATATTCCTCTCCATAATAAGGTAATATGTCACATCATTGAGCTATAAGTTTGTCTGTTATGTGCTAAATCAATCAAAAGAATTAAGTCAACATTTTAAACAAGTAAATTCCACAACGATTTGAAGTTTTGAATTCATGTGTTTACCTGCCTCTCAGTGGAAATTCTCACCAACCTTTTTGTTGACAGTATAATTTCCTGTACGTTATTCTGACAGTAATTGTAATTGCTTTATAGAATAATAAACAACTCATCACAAGTTTCCAGGTTTCTAACATCAGGATAAGGGTAAGAAAGAAAACATATGAGAACCAAAGTTAAGTTCTTATGGCCAAAGTATGAGTTTTGGATATCTGTTTGTGTTAAATATTTTAGATGAATCATTTATGGTGATTCTTTTCTACTGGAGTAAGAATTGCAACTATAATTTTAAAGATTAATTTGACACAAAATCAATAAGGACAAAATTTACCTGGTATCCTAGAAGTCCTTGTTATCATTTAACTGTAATATTCAAGGAATAGACTAATTGGTGGTTTACACTAAAAATAAAAGTTTTTATGGTAAGGTTTCAACTGTTAGTTAATAGAGAGAGGTCAAACATGGCGTTTTATTGTATCTGAAAAGCAGAAAAGAATTCTGATTCTTTCAGTTTGACACCGTAATCTTTTCAAGTTGATGTAAAGTTGGTTCTGGCACAGACAAATTTACAGCCAACTACATTCTAAACCAAGGTGTTGATGTTTGCTTCTCAAACTCAGAAGGAACTATCCAAGATTCATATGGTCCCAAATACCAAGGATTCCAAGCAGTTGATGCATCACTGTTATGAATGGCCCCAATGGATCAGAAATGTAGCCCCCAAACCTCTGTCAACTAGCATTTCCACACCTAATGCGTGAACAAAATTATTATCACAACGTTCCTTTTTTAATTGTTACAGTTAATGTTTGCTACCAGCAATCGGCATCCAATGTGCTAGGAAACGATCCTATTCTAACTGGTCACCATCTTTCCAAGCAGAGACAAAAATGCCAACACTAGAAACATAATTAGATTTGGCCATGTTATCCTGAACTTGTACGAGTAAAATTCATTATGCCACACACATATATATAAATGTGTACAATATGTACATCGCTATTTCTTATATTAAAATGAACCCTATTCAGAACATTGTGGTCCAAAGTCCACACATTTAAATTAAGCTTTCTTAGCATTTGAAATATTAAGAGGGGAAAATCTTTGGCTTTACTAAAGTCCTGAAAGCTACAAGCTTCCTAAGTTCTTTTTTTTTTCTCTTTTTTTCAGATAATATCTTTACAATCTTGTAAGTTTTTAAGGATAGCCACTCCTATTTGTAAGATTTTTTTGGAGGTTATGTAGGTTTATAACTTGTTAGATATAATAGGGTTCAAACATTCTTAAAATGATTTGTGTTTATTTTAATTTTTCTTTTTGCTGATAAAAGAAAATCTTATAAGTTTGTATGCAGAGGGTCTGAGGAAGAGCAACAATGAGATGGTATCAATCCTTCAGGAAATAGATAAACATGCATTGATGAGTTGGAATAGGATAATAAATAAGGGACTTTACTCAGTCCCAAAAATTAAAGGAACTGAGAACAAGTTCTTTTATGAGTGTTTGGTTTCATTACCTACTTACAATAACCAAGTGCAGAAGATCAATAAATTGAGGAAAGGCTCTGAGGTTACTAGTTTAGAACCTCATAGCATGAGACCGAAAATAATCTTCTTGGCGCCTTAAGGAGGTACCCCACCATATTGCTGTAATGTCTTATATGGAAAAGAAAACGTTTATAAAGGAGAAGTAGACAAGTAGCATTGAATGCCAAAACAAAAAGGCAGAAACAGTGATGCGTTTAGGTGGTCCAATGCAGAGAAACAAGGTTAAATCTCTTTCCCTCTCTTCTAACAAGGCAAAATTTATTGTTAAGCAAGGAGGATATGGATCCCTTCAAGGTCTCTCTCTTAGGTTCCTTTACAAAGTCAGAAGAAAAGGACAAGAGAAGTTTTTGATGTTTTAGGGGCCAGCTATGAACCCCAGCATGGCTTGTGTCCCAAATCTGTGAAACTTGGCTGCCATGCTGCAAGCATGTCTGGCTCATCAGACAAAGATTTGGGTATCTTGTGACAGACAAGAGTGACCCTAGCACTATCACAAGTTAAGTTTTCAAAGCCTTAAACACTATCTAACAGTGAACATATGCTAGTTGACAAGTGAATAGTGATAAATGATGAACACCCTAAATATGGCCTTATCTGGGGTAATCATCACCTTAAGTGTTTGTTCCTGGTACAAAACACTGTTGGTATAAAGCGACAACCAGAGGACGCCAACAAATACACAAAACAAAACATGCAGCATGTGTTGTGTACGTAGATAATGAAAAGTCAAATCCTACGGTAGTAAACGTCACGCAGCACACTATCTCCAACAGAGAAGGCTGTTTCTAATTTCTTTTTTTCTTACAAATGAGAGGAACAGCACGTTGGACAGATCAAGCAATTACTCTTGTTTTCTATGTCTAAATTGTAATACATTTCATTGTTTTGGAAATCTAATCGTTGATAAAGTACAATGTCTTTGTTTGATCAAGGAAAACACCCCAAGAACTTGGCAACAAGCAAGTCCTCTTTTGTGTGTCTGCATAGATTTGGTTTACTTGATGATACTGTAGTAAAAGTTTTCATAGTTTACTTGTTACAACGGGTACAATCACATCACATTAGTGTATGATTTGTTTCACTTCGCAGCAAGTCTAATTTAGATCCATAATCTACATCGAAGTAGAAACTCCTACAAATATATAGTTTCCTTTTCTACCTTCTAAAGACTCTAATAATTTCTTAACCATACAAGCTGTTAATCTATTTTTATTTTTCATCCGTGTAATATTTTAAAACTTGTACGATGAGAATTGGAGAATGTGGATGAGTTAAGATATGGTCCAGTAAGTTATGAGCCATTCCTTGGGGCTTGTCACTTCATATACTATCACCTGCAGGTCGTGTTACTCGACCCACATGGCACAATGCTTCACAGAAAGATAGAACCCGTGACTCTTTTCATGGTACATTTTTAGCTGTTGTGCATCATGTATGCCAGCAGAAGTCCCAAATCCCAGCTGTGAAACAATTGGGTAAAAAAATAGATGAACTAAGTGAGACGTAAAGAATTTGATTTTTGTACAATTTTTTCTTCCATCTTGGCATGTCAAGATTTTAAGGAAATGATGACATATTAAATGACTGCAGCAAGTTATCTCAGAATAGTAGGTAGAGTAGTCCTGAATAGCTGCCAGAAACTAATTATGTATATAGAGTGATCATTTTTCAATTTGACTGAGGCTTTGTTAGAACTTAGAATTCTATCTGTTTTTTGTTGTCCTTTCTATCTATTAATCTTTACATGCATTCAAACCATGAAAGACCTTACTTGGTCAAAATAGATTTCTGTTCCAACATTCCATATTAATTTTAGAAGAATCTCTCCAATAAATTCATAGGGCCATAATTGCAGCAGTTATAAATATGAGCCCTCACATGTTTTGAATTGATCTGGATAGTTCATGCACCACAATCCAAGGCAATTCATTCCAAAAGATTTACATGGGATTGGTTATATTACAAATTTCATTTATATGTAATAATTTATTTCAACAGAACAAACTTTAAAAAAGAAAAAAAATTGTACAAATCTGTGCAAATAAAATCATATTCTTTTGATGTTAAAACGTGTAAGAAAGGCTGCACACGTAATGAGTGAATGAACAAAACAGTTCAACATATTTTGAGAATCATTGGCCTCAATGTTTCATCACACAAGCGCAGTTTTTTCAGCGACCAAGATTGAAGGAAAAATAATCATCCCCAAAAAGAGAATCAATAATAGGTTGTGAATGCATGCCAGATGTGAAGATACAATAATGATTCTAAATACCTGTGAAAACTTTCTGTACACAGTTGATCAAGATCAAATCATAAAAAGGAAAAAGCAACTTTTGCTGTCAAAGATGATTAACTCTAATAGAAACTTCTGTTTATAAAGCAAATCAATTAAAAACATAATCATGTTATCTCACACCCCACTTCAAAATAAAACTTGGTAAACATGCTATCCAACTGTTTGTTTCATATATCGACATTTAAACGAAAAATTGAGCAAGATACAAAGTAGACAAAATGTAACAGTACATGCAGATAACAGAAGGAGCTATACTGAGTATTACATCTTTCTATGCAGATAACAAAAGGAGTTATAGTGAGTGTTACATCTTTCTATGAGGATAACTGAAGAGCCGTATTCAGTAATACATCTTTTCCTGACAGTTTTTTTTTTTCATTTTGTTTGCTACCATTCTGGGAGAATCAACCTTAATTGCAAGGTTTTTTTTATACATTACTGTGCTGCTGATAAGACAGTGATGGAAGGATTTATAGAGTTTGAATTGATTGATTTGAATTACACATTGGTAGCCGTGGTAGTGATCATAACTTGACCATGCACAATTACAACAACATTTATTCAAGAAATTACATGCTATAATATAACTGAGATTCAAACCGGTTATTAGAAATTCTAACTTTTATTTATTTATTTATTTACTAAGATGAGTATTAGAAACACCTTTTATGAACCTAATTAAAAAATTTAAATTCATATAAGATGAAATAGTAACAAACACTTATAATCCTTTTGATAAACTAATTACCTTTTGCTCTCACCGACAAATAAAGGTTCACATAAGCAGTTAATTCTTATTCCCTAAATTAAATTATTTTGTTTTTCTTTACAAATGTTACAATTGCAAGATAGTCATAATTGCCAGAATAACATTATTGCCCGTGATATTCTATTAATCAACTTTCATGTATATTTTGGTGCTCTATACCAACAACTATTGAAACAATAATTGTGTATTTGTTAGAAGTAAAGTACAATTTCAGTGGGTTTACTTTGTAATGTACCCCACCAAGCCTATGTATAAAAGCTTTGGTCTAGGAAATGAATAGAGTGACTGTGGTGAACCTTTAATTTGTTGGTAAGAGCAAAAGGTCATTAATTTATCTTCTCAACATTGTAATGCTGGAATTTATATTAAACACTAAACCTGAAATTTAAAAAAAGAAATCGTTAGTTTTGTTTCGTAAATCATTTAAAAACTGAAGATAAAAAACTAAACCTGAAAACTGAAAGAGAGCGTGTCACTTTTTTTTTACTAGTTATCCATTTTATATAATAGAATTTTGTCAACTTCCTTGCAGGGAACAGTTCTAACACTGTGTTACTCTTGAATTGAAGTTCAAGATCAATCTTTCATACTCGCATGTTCTACATACTAGTTATCCATTTAATATAATAGAATTTTGTCAAGTTCCTTGCAGGGAGCAGTTCTAACACTGTGTTACTCTTGAATTGAAGTTCAAGATCAATCTTTCATACTCGCCTGTTCTACTGTTCCTGTTTTGATCTCCAGTCTGACTTCTCTGTTCCTCTAATTTACTCTTCACTGTGACTCTTATATTCCTCTTTTGCCGCTGTGAAAACTTCAAGATATCATCGAGTAAACAGTGCTGTAATATGCTAGGTTGCTTGAGTATAACCTCTATCTTTCACCCGATAAAGAATTAGATTGCTCATACATAGTTCATTTGACATCAAATATTTAAATATAGACTACTTGACAGTGTATGAAAATCATATGAAGATGATGATATCCAGAGTGTAGTTGATTTCTTCCGTCATCGTACAAACTGTAGTGTTTCAGAATATTTTTGTTCAATTCTAGCATCCAGCACTGGATGTCAAAAATTTCAAGATTGAGAAATGATGAAACCAAAAGTGACAGTAGTAAGATAGGAAAACATACGATAATCCTGAACATTGTGCACAAATTCACAGCAAGAAATGAATTAGTAATTAAGACTTTGTTAGAACTTATAATTCAAACTACTTTTTCTTTTCTTTTCATCTATTGAAAAAGTCTACCAGTGACTGAGGGGTGATGGGGTGCAAATTAATTGATTTGAATTACAAATAGGTAGCCATGGTAGGGGAATCCTGCAAAAATAAGTGTCATAGTGAACATAATGCGACTATGGACCAATTACAGCAACATGCTTTCAATCGAGTAGATACCCTTCTCTGGCCAAATAGACGAGTTCATCATCAATGTACAGTAGCCTTTACTGTCAATTGAATTTGAGCCCCAAGCAGCCATTTTCAACAACAAATTGAGACCAGGTATTGTTCTGTGTAAATGATCTATGTACACGATCTTTTCTTGTTCAAAGAGACTTGTCAAATTGAAGTGCCTGTTCATGGTTACAAGTGTACGCATAAACCCCTAGAATTCAAAAATATTATCGATACCATCTTGCTCTACAAAGATACACACCACTGTTCCAACTTATCAGACAAGAGAAGACAAAATTAAGCATAATGCTAATATCTAAAAAATACTGTCTTGTGCGTGTATCTAGTAACAGTGAACCTAAGCCACAAAACTCGATGCACAACACCTTGATTTACTATCTTGCTCCATAACTGAACCACTGAATTTATCAGTTCCATCCTAACAGACAAAAGGACACCAAATCCAACGTAATACTAAGATTGTTGCATCCCTCTCGCCTTGTACATGCATAAATCCCTGATGATTTGCACCTCCTGCTGCATTTGACACAACACTGTTTCCTGCAGCGATTTCAACATACTCTGTTTGCTATTTATTCACTGAATATTTATTTTTTGTGTAGAAGACAAATATTAAAGAACACCCAAACACTATTTGACACCTAAAAAGAAAGAAATAGAAGAGAACGAAATGTAAATTTGATAAGTGAATGGGTTGACAAGAAGAAAAAGATTGAGAAAAACAAGAAGTGTCAAATTGGTGTTTGTATTATGAAGTTATCTATATATCATTGTGAGAATTCAATCAAAACCAAGACACCAAGCAATAGTTATCAGATGCCCTTTTCAAACCCCTCTCCCCTAATGAAATAAAGAGGCAAATCAAAGTTTGTCCATCCCAAGCTCTCGCTTACCTTAATTCTTAATCAGAATGCACCGAATTGGTGATCCCTCAGCACCAGACAACCTAAGAGGTAAGCAATGGACCGAATAAAATCCTGCAGGAACATCATCAAGCTTCAAGCCCTCAACAGGAATGATTTCCTGAAACATTTGCAGTTGTTAGGACTTGTTCACATTGATTCTGATTCTTATCCAAGCAACAAATGAAACATATTCAATCTGGTTCATACCAGGGAATCTGAAGACACAACTACCAATCTTGTTAAAATACATTTTTACTGACTTGTTGGCAACTATCTTTCAAACTAAACAGTAAAATATCTTAACACAAGCAAACATCAAATCAAATTATAAATTGGGACTAGCATGGATGGAGACATTGTGTAAGCTAAGGTGTTAACATTGAGAAAATACTCAGGCTACTAGTAGTTAGCTGCTATAAAATGCTTCAAAATTAAAGACAGTAACTCTTTAGAGTCCTCATTGACATGTACGGTATACTTATTAGGATATCCTTTTCCAGGAACCTATACAGGTATATCCAAAGTTTAGGATCAAATTGCAAATAAGCTTGATAAGTTTTGAACTGACTAAAACAGTACGTGAAAAGAATCTAGAAAGTCATCCAAATAAATCATTAATTTTGCAGTAAAATTACAATAAGGTCATTATTATTTTTAGAAGGAAATAAAGCTCTGATAAATTGTCATGTGGACTATCTTAGAAAATTTTATTATATGTATTGATAAAATTACAGCAAAGAGAATATCAACACTGATAACTAAACTTCCAACCATCTTTAGGAGGTCTGCTTTCAAAGCCAAATACTTGCCAGTTAACAGTTTGACAAGAGCACATTATAGCTATAACATAGAGAGAAAGATTAACTGGTATTATGATACACCAATAGGGGTAGAAAGAGCGAATGATGTTCATAGCTACATACATCACAAGTAATAAAAGTCAAAGATTCCACTTGTGTACAGAAGCCACCACAAACAAATACAGAGATTGAAAAATACTTAGTGGTACTTTGACGGTATAATCCCCAAGATAAGATTGACTTTCACTAAAAAGGGGCAGGGGATGATTAGTAATCAATGTTGAAACATAACAACACACAAACTCTCACCACAAAAGGAACTTTTTCTTACCCTATCTTTTAAAAGAACAAGGTGAGATGAAATCAAGTAATCATAAGAAGCAACAGATAGGTAATCAACTCCTGCATTACACCACAGAAAATAAATGTCAGGCAACATAATTGAGGTAGGAAAAAAAACGCAGAAAAGCTGAACAAGAAAGAAAGGTTGGGGGAGATGTGCTCAACTAAAAACATGGAATGAAAATGAAAAAACAAAATAGTGAATCACAATTAGCAGTCCAGAAGTGGGTTCTGATGTTTCAGAGATGACAAGAAAAGACAGAGAAAGGAAAGGAAGAAGAATATTTTGTAGTGTTTATCGAATTACTAAACATATAACCTAACATGTACAAACTAGATCCAGCTATTGGGCTTGAGACAAGTGACAGGAAAAGTGACCATGGGAAACTGCAGCCAAATATTAAAAAAGTAAAACCACACTTATACCTACCTATAAGTTTAATATCAGTGTTCTCCACAAGCCACTTTGCTCCATCCACTGAGAATCCTACATAGCTTGTGTCACATTCCTTCTGAAACATAAGCCGCCTAATAATTCAACACGTTTAGTTCAACATTTGATTTCAAATTAGCAATGAAATTCAATGATTGTGAAAATGATAACTTGGCTTGGACAAATCTTATGCAAACTTGCCAATCATAATTAAAAAAAAATTGATTATCATCCACCTCTACTCTTTTAATAAAGGAGAATACAGTCATTGACACAAGTACAATGAATAAAAATATAAATAGCTGCACTGAAGTCTCACTCATACAGAAATTAAAATAAATAAAAAAGAGATAACCAAATTGTTGACAAAAGCATTGAAAAAAACTATTATTATTATACTGATGAAGTACATAAATATAATAAGTTCCCTCACACGAAAATTTTACACAGACTTCGAAAACATATTTGAAGCAAACACATAACATGAGTCCAAGAACACCACACATTATATTTCAAAATTGTTACCTCAAATTTAATAATCTTTAAGTACCTCCATAGCAGCAATGTTTGAATAGCCCAGTGTTAACAAAACATTGTAATACTTGCTAAACCTGTAGGTAATTACCTGTCTGTATTTAACGTTCGGAAGAGAACACGTATTGTACCTCTTGGAATATTTAACGACTTCATAACTTGAGCTGAAAAAAGGACAACACATTTCCATCGGGTAATAGTATTATAGTAGCGAAAATAATTCTAAAACCACAAAGTTGCTAATGTCGTCCAATCCTCATACACCGCATGAAGAAAAAAATGCATACCAGTTATATTACTATCTCTTGGAACATCGACTAACAGAGCAGGTCCTGCACACAAACAATCAGCATTTAGACCAAATGATTGTTACATGTATTCTAAACTCAAGGCTATTGCACAATTAGAATCTATACATCTCAGGTATTGTCCATTTTGAACCAGGAACCTCACAATTTGTCCTTAAAAGGAGTATTTATTTAGTCTAAGTGGAAAGAGATGAAGTGGAAAAGAAAGTTATTCAATCGTTTGGTTTATAAAAATAAGAATTGAAGATAATGGATGAAAATAGATCATGATTCATCTCATCTCATTATTACTGCATCACAATTTTTCTCCCAAATTTAGGGTGGTCTTGATGGAACAAAAAGCTTTTCAACTAAAACAAAATAATTACTTTATATTTGCAAATTTTATGATATTCATCAGTGATATTATATCGAAAATAATTACGGAAATAAAAAAAGTTATAACTCATTCCTTCGTTATAGGATATCCAGACAGTAGAAAAGAGTACGAAAAAGAAAGGAATGATAAAAGAAAAGTGACCGTTGAGTATATCCAAGTCGAGCGTGTCGACGTCGAAGCCGGCGTCCAAGTAGTGGTCGAAGAAGTGGCCGGGAGCGTCGACGTGCGTGCCGGTGTGGGTTGGGAGCTTCATTTCGGAGTTGTTAGCGATGGAACCGTTCTTCATGCTCTTCGGAAGCCACAGGAACTGCCCTATGCCGTCCTTCGATTCAAACTCCGGCATCTCGGGGTGGTACCGGTGACTGATGTCGAATATTCGGCCATTGCCGTACACTTCCCGTCGCGGCGGAACCAGGCTGTCATCGCCGTTCGCCGCCCAAACCGCCACCGCGAAGGCGCACGCAACCACTGACAGCAACACTACACACTTCATCGTCAGATTTGTTAACAATCAGCCACGCAAACAGTATCAGTTCACGTCCAATCCTCTTTAAGTTCGATGAGATATTTTTCTACAACGTATTTCATTTTGAGACGGAACTACTTCTATTTTATTCATTAATTGAAAATCATTTCAATATTTTTTTAAAAATTATTATTATTGCATAAAAATAATCTTTTTTTTCTTCAATTACTGTATGCAATGACTTATTAAAAAACAGTGTAACAAGAATATTTTTTTTAAAAATTACGTTGGGAGAAAAACTTCCAGAGGAAGTTTAATAGAAGGAAAAAATATTTTATACTCATTAAAATCATGATATATCGGAATTATGAAGCCTAGTAATTACAATTGCATGACTAAATTTTGTTTAGTTGTAAGATATATTGCTGAAAATACATTTTTAGTCTATTACCACGTTAAAGGATTATAATTTAATAATTTAATTCTTAAACATAACAATTTTGATTAAATAAATCAAGTCTATTTTTTTTATTAATTTAAAAATTGATTGATATTTTAGATAAACTTAATTTGACGTATATTATACTTGTGAATATATGTAATATGTTAAGTATGAAAATATATAATTATAAAAAAAGTGTTGATATGATTCCTTAACGTAACATTCTTCTTGGAATTTATTTTCCCATTTGAAAGATTTTTAACATGGTAGTTAACCAAATCATTTTTAGAAAAAGAGAAGTTTCTTATAACAAAGAAATGAAAATAAAAACATGTATGATTCGGGTTTTTTTAGTTTTTAAAAATGGCTTAGTAAGGCATGATGTGTTGATTTAATCTCTCTATTGCATATCATGATCAAAATTTAAATATTTAAGATAATAATCATTTTCAAGGAACCTAGGTCAATGTTAAAACATAAGTTTATTACAGTCCGCAGCCGAAGTTTAATCACAATAATTGAGATGAGACATTAAACAAAGGGTATCCAGTAGTTTCCAACCCAAGGAAGTAAAAGAAGACAATTCAACATACTGCTATCAGCTTAGCTTGCAATTTTCATCAAAATGCTTCTTGTGGACCTAAACTATATTCAGGCTACGTTGCGGCAGTTTCACCCTTCAGCATCAGCATCTTGACAAAATAATAAGGATAAGGATAATGCACAGAAGCAATATGAAAAATATGGCACATTATCGTAATATAATCATACCGTGTAATTGAAAACCAGGTTTGACCACAAACTAGCATGGACCCCATCATCTGGTCAGAATGCATCGTATTGGTGATGCTTCAGAGTGAACCAACCTAAGAGGCAAGCAACTGAGTGAATATGCTCCTGCTGGGACATCATCAAGCTTCAGGCCTTCCACAAGAATGATCTCCTGAAGCATTTGAAATTTGTCAGGCTCTTATCCAAGTCACAAATGATGGAATTTTTAACTTTTCTTTCAAAGGAGGAAGTTAAGACACATCCTAACAACTGCATCTTCCACATATTTAAGCTACAAATATCTGTCCAAATAAACTAAAGTTTATTTATCTAGAGGTAAGAGCCTCAAATATAAGAATGCTAATGCACCATAAATTTGGGTAAGGTAAGGCTGGAACATTATGTAAAGATGAATTCAACTAAAATCATTATGAATTAACAAAAAGGACAGGTTAAGCAGTGGAAACTCAAAGTTCTCTGTTAGAGTGATAAACCTTACCAGCTATAAATTTATACTAAGAATAAAGAGTAGAAGAATTTAGCAATAGTGATAGTTATTAAGTGATTCTTATGATTCTTAAAGATTATACACAATCGAAAAATCTAGTTAGGCATAAAAGATACATTACGTTGAGAAGCACAACTAAAACAGCAATTCAATACAAAGTTATTTTCCCTGAATAAGTCACCAAATGATACATACAGATAAACTGATATTGCCATAAACTTGCCGGAGACACTAAATCTAAATGAGATTCAGTGACAACAAGAGTACCAAAATCAGAGTTTAGACACCCACCATTACGAATACAAGTACAAAAGTTTAACAAGGAAAATGATCCCAATGTTAGGCACTAATTAACATATTTAGGGCCCAGATCTTATTTGTAGTTTTATAATTTTTCAACACTATAGTGAGTGGAATGAGTAGCTTGTTATTAATAAGGAGTAACAGGTGCATAAATTTCAACCATAAGGTAGAGAATTTCTTACCCTGCTTTCCAGAAAAGCAAGATGAGATTGAACCGAGTGATCATAAGCAGCAGCAGATAAGTAATCAATTCCTGCCATTTGCATAAAAAGGAAATTGAATTAGTGCAATAACAACTTTCACAAGGAAAAAAAACCAGAAATATGACTACGATAAATTGGAACAATCACTGAAGTTGTTCTCATATACAAGGTATTTCCATTTGCTATTTTTATATCCTGAAATAAGGATAGGGGGAGAGAGAGAGAGGACAAGAAAATGAAGAAAAACTGCGCTGTCATTATCAAATTTAACCCTAATTTTAATTTTTTTAAAAGTTCAGTGTATAGGACTTGCGAAAACAGAAAATATAAATAAAATAATAGGTTGTTTTCACTGTTTTTGGTATAAACTTTTGTAAAAATGAAATACAGTAAAAAATAAGGTGGCAATCTTCTAAAAATGAGAACAGAAAATCTTTTCTCAAACCAACCAGATCCAATCTTTAGTTCAGTAGGGAAAAAACTGGTTATACAGATAATGTAACTTCAATGAATACAGTTCAAGGTCATTCACAAGTTGAAGAGAGATCCGAAGGAAATAACTTTTCTATGAAAAAAAGGGTTCCTCTTTGGTTGACCAAGTTAAGGACAAAGTGATGATACCACGAAAAAATATATTTTCTGTAACTACGTTGGTATGAGGAATACAAGTACATTGACTTCTTCACTAACCAATCAAGGGCAAGGAATTTATAATAGTAGGGCCTCGTAGAATCACCAAGATATAATTTGGAGATATTGAAACACATGATGATTATATACAACACTGCAGGTGAAAAAGCTGATCGAATAAACAGTTCACGGATGAAATTTAAAGAAAGAGTGATGTCAGTAATACAAAATAATCATATGCACTTTGAACCTTGTGCATTTGCAGCTATTTATTAATTCATAACCACAAAGAATAGAATCAATTGATATCAACTCATCTTGATTCATTCCTAGATTGCAAATAAATACTAATAACTAGATGTTATCTGAGTTGACAAAGTATGATATAGTCAAGACAAAAGAAAAGACTGGAACAAAAAGTAAGTTAAAAAATGTGACAAGGAAAGCTATAAAATAACTAAATGACTCCACTTAAAAGCAATTAGAAGATTATTTTATAAGAGGAAAATAAAAATGCAGGCTTGGATAACGGACCAGTGATGGGTGGAACAAGAGTCAGAGGAAATGCTTTAGGGAGGGAATAAGTAACCTAAATCTTAAGAAGTCATCTATATCTCACCTACAAGTTTGATGTCAGTGTTCTGTACCAGCCATTTTGCACCATCCTCCTTGAATCCCACATAGCTTGTATCAAATTCTTTCTTAAACATGAGTCGCCTAACAATTCAGCAGTTATTAACTTATACGTAGTTTCTAATTAAAAAACTGAATATCAGTATATAGTTTAAGCAAAATGTTGAAATTTCAGGCTAAAATGATATTATCATTTATTAATCATCAAGATTAAAATACATGATCAAATAAATAAACAAAAACTTAAATGTGTTTGGATATAGGTAAGGGGAGGAAGGCACTGCAAACATTTTTATTAAATTTATATTATTCAAAACCTTCCCCTGCCTTGCATTTCCTCCATAGTCCTCCATAAAAACCATATTATAGTTGGTAAAATGATGTTTTCTTTTTTGTAATTCTAATTTAATGTTCATAATGAGTTACAAAAATTCTTTTAACATAAATAGCCATGCACTCCGCTTTCACTTTTCAGTTTTTCAAATTCCCATTAGGAGTCAATAAATCATTATGCATAATTGGTAATTAGCCATTCTTATTACTTCCAGCAACCGGCCTCTTCCTCTCCATTCTCTAAATTCTAATACCCTATTCATAACAGACCATACACATAAAATGAAGGAAACTACAATTAAGGAATTACGTGTGTGCAGGTTAACATATTAGATCCACAGACACCCAACAATGACGAGAAAGGAGCAACCCAAAATTGAATTTGAACATAAAAAGGTACCAAAAAACTGACGTTGTAAATGATTGCAGTGCAATTTGCAGAATAAAATTGTTGTTCCCTCCATTTTCAAAACTATAAGAGACCATGTAACTTCAGGATTCGGGAACAACATATGATTTCCTTCTTAGAACTCATTTTTCATAACTGCAAGTTAAAATCATAGAGATGATTCTCAAGATAAATATTGTAATAATCTAAAAAAACGATGCACAAAACATGTTTCAATTCATGTATATGCGAGAACTATGAAGCTGCCTCAGAGAAGCACTTCACAAAGCAAGTCTGAAGAAACTTTATTAAATTAACAAGAAGAAAATCCTCCTACTGTAGTCATGATACATGTAACTTATAGAACTCACCTGTCGGTATTTAAAGTTCTGAAAAGCACACGACGTACACCTTTAGGGATATTCAAGGACTTCATAACCTCAGCTAGAAAAAGGAGAAATTTGGTAATGCTTCAGTTAAACGTGACAAAATGATAAGGACAAGCTTTTGCATTTTATAACAGGTATTCAAAATAAACAAATAAACCAAAAATCAAAAACAGTATGAACATGGGAAAGTAAAACATCAATCCAACTTCAGGCTTGAGAATAGCAAGGCTAAGACGAGTACAACTTTTAAACAAATTTACTGTGTAGGAAGGTCTAGCATTAAGACTTTATTTGAATAAACTTCTTTACAAGTATTTATAAGAGAATAAAAAAGAAGGTGAAATGAACTCAGCAATCAACTTATGCATTTAAAATTTATAAAACTTTTCATCTAACTTCTCCAAGAACTAAGTTGCAGAAGTTTATTTTAGTACGAGGAAAGTTCAATGTGTTTTACTAGTTTATATTCGTCTCAACAAATGTTTATGAAAAAGTTTATACAAACATGATATTGTGTGTAAAAGAAATTGCGAGTTAATCAGAAAAGAAAAAATATATATATATCCCACCCACTCAATACACAGAATGCAGGAGTTCAATAAAACAAAAACAAAAGGCAGAAAAAACAAACTGGATCATTAGTAACACGTACCGGTAATGTTTTTATCCCGTGGAGCATCAATCACAAGTGCAAGGCCTATTAACACATAACACGCAGTGTATCAGTTGTCTGCATCTAAAACTAATTGGGAATCAATAAACACAGTATTTAAAACTGAAACCAAAAAGAGAACAACAGCAAATTAACACTGTAATAACATGAACGAAAATAATTATTAAATTGTGAGAATCTGAAGTTGAGTTGAAGAAATTGACAAATGATAGAAGTTGCACGGAGAGAGGATCGATGCGTTACCGTTGAGGACTGATAGGTCAAGCGAGTCAACGTCGAAGCCGGCGTCATAGTAATTGTCGTAAAAGTGACCCGGCGCGTCGACATGAGTGCCGGTGTGAGCACCGAGCGTGAATTTGGAGCTGTTAGCGCGCGAGCCATTCTTCATGCTAATTGCAAGCCACAGAAAGTCTTCCCCGAGCCCCTCCGTCGAGTCCCAAACCGGCATCTCAGGCACGTACCTGTGGCTGATGTCGAAGATTCGCCCGTCGTCGTACACTTCTCGCCGCGGTGGAACCAGAGCGTCGCCGCCCCCGCCGCGGAGGGAGCACTCATCGTCGGCGTCCGCGCCGGGGATGGAAGGATACGCAGCGGAGTTCGCAGAGACGGCGATGGAATGCGCAGAAATTGCGCAGAGGAAGGCAAAGAGTGATAGAGAGTTCATGGTTCAGTGAGCTGAATGAATGAACCATGTTGCAATTGGTGCCTCTATTTCTTCAATTCTTCATCCCAATCTCTTTGACAAAATGTTTTTTTATTTTTTTTATTTTGACAATCAAAAAACAAAAATTGAATGGTAGTAGATTGATTTTGTTTTACTTAGTTTCATTTTCATCCTCTTGTTTAAGTGCTGTTTTGATGTCTATGAAATTGTAAAAGGGAATTATAATCATCTCCCTAAAATACTCTTAATTTATTTAAGTTACTATGTTTTATATTCATATTTTTTGGTTTTAACATACACCTTCATTTTCTTATAATGTTTTTATTAAAATAATAATCCCACAACTCTACTTTTTAAAAGACTTTCATATTTCTTATGATTTTAATAAAAGGATATTTATATTTTAGTAAAGTATTTTTTTATTTTATTTAAAAATAACAGAATAACTAAAAAATATGAAAATTAAAACTTAAAATTTTAAAATATAAAAACTCAATATATATTATTCTTGTTTGGCTAAATAATAAGTGTTGGTTTCTTAACATGTGACATGTTAATTTGATCCTTAAAATTCATTGAGATTTTTTTTGTAAAAATGTAAATTAGTTCTTGAATGATATACCTTAATTATATAAAATAATTTTTAAATTCCAAAAGAATATTTATTTTTTTAATTTAATTATTATGAAGAAAAAATATAGTTATGCTAAAAAAATATAATAGCTCATAAATTTATATTGAAATTTTAAATTGATAAACTTCAAATAATTTTCATAATTAATATTATATTTAATGTAGTAGTATTTGATATAATTGTTTTTTAAAAAAAAACATTAGTTTTATTTATTTATTAATTTTTAAATTTTGATAAAATATTATTATTTTTAATTTAATTATCATGAAGAAAAAAAAATAGTTATGCTAAAGAAAATATAATAGCTCATAAATGTATACTAAAATAAAAAATTAAAAGAAATATAAGAGACAACTATCATTTAAAATTATATTAAAATTAGTAAAATAAATATTTATATTAATTTAGATGAAAAAAATCTTAAAACAACTTTTATAAAAAAAAAGAGCAGTATATATCTAATATAGTATTTATATTATGCATTATGTTTATTTTAGTATTTGACATTTAGTGTAGTTTTTGTATTGTTTTAATGAAGTATTTGATATTATGTTAATGTAGTATTTAATATATTATATTATAACACGTAACTTTTATTTAAATTTAATGAAATTAATCTTCATTATTTATTAATTATCTTCTTTCATTATTTTTTTAATTAACTTTGCATGTCAGATGATCGCACCACTGTCATCCACATCATGGATTCCTACATAGAAGAATGTTATGTTAGAACAATCAAGAATTTCCTCAGAATTATTTACGAATAAATAAACTTTAATAAAAAAGTAATATATATTTCTATTTTTAGTAATTATTCTGTCCACTTATTTACTTTTCTTTTTCTTTTGTTTTCTTAATATATCAGCAAATAAGCTTTATTTGAATTATTGTACAAAATGGATTATAATTAAAATTTTAAACACTATTATACATGTGTTTTGTAAAAAATACTTGTCTTAATTATTTGTGAAAATCAGATTTAGGATTACTCATATTTTTCGTGAAAAAAATGTGTGTGCTGATTTAGTCTGTTCTTATAATTCTTTATAAATACATATAGTTTATCTATGTATCGTTTTTGTTAACATATGGGTTTTAGTCTAATTTCTTATTTTTGTATTTTCTTTCTTTTTTTTCAATATTTTTTTTATGTGATGACAGATGATTGTTGTTACTTGATGTGTCAACATAACTAAGATGTCAAGTTACATGTCTAACGTAAAACCTTTTATTTAAAAAAAAAATACATGTGTTTTGTATGGATGAGAAATATTTATTTCTCATAATCTTATTTATCTGTGTAGTCTCGTTTATTTATATCATCTTAGTAATCTGGAGTGTATCACACTTAAAATTATTTTTTACTTATTGAAAATAATAAATATTATTATATATGTATTTAGGTTAGATATAATTTACCTATTTATAAAAAAATTATAAAATATTCTGACCCAATTAACACAAATATTATCATATTAACATGATATTGGTTAGTAAAATATGTTAGTCTTATTGACGATCAAAAGTCAGTGACATTCTTTAATTGTTATTAATATATTTAACGATTTTTTATATTAAAATATGTGTGTTGTGAATCGTTATTATTAACTTTAGAAGACCGCGAGGAACAATATAATATGATAATTTGAAAAATATACTATTATTTTTCAAGTGTATCATAATATTAAGGATTTGTTGTTTACTACTCAAGTATATATATTTAATCAGATACATACATATTTTATTAAAGAAAAATAATTGTTTTATTAAAAAACAAGAGACAAATAATTTATCGTGCACATTTGTAATATATTACGTTTCAAGTATGCACAAGAATGTTGCATAAAAGAATGACAAAATAAATATATTTAAAAGATATTGTAACTTCTATGATTATATAATGAAATATTGATTACTTCAATTGTTAACGTAGAATATTAGTTAATGTTAATTACTTTTTTTTAACATTGATTTTACCTAATACACTCTAACTCTTTTTTAATTTTTTATTTTATTTTTCTTGATTTATATATAAAATATGTTTTCTAAACTACTTTTAGTTTATTATAAAGATGGTGTTCACGTTTTTAATTAAATTAAAGATACCTTTAGAATAATAATACTTAGAAGAATTTTTAGTTAAAAAAATTACATGACTAAACAAAAAGTTGTGATTTTTTTTTTTCTTATACTCTATTTTAGTTTAGTAGTGGAAAGACTATCTTGTGAAGTGTTAGTGTAAACTTTTAAATGTTTTTTTTTACGGAACTTGCTATAATAACTTCATATCTCTAATAATTGATTAATATTATCGAAATAAGTGGTGAGAGATCATTGAATCATTTATTTTCATATTAACATTAATTAATCAATTATTTACAATAGACTCTTTAAATTCTAAAACATAAATTGTAGATATTATTAATTTATCATAAGAATTAGCTAGTTAATAGGATTAAAATGAATTTTATGTAGTTTAGATGGTATATATCTATATATTTATATTGATATATTTATAAAACCACTAAAGTTATTGGTAATGAAGAATCTCGACAATATATATGAAGGTGTTACACTAAAGCAGAATAAAAATTATAAGAAAAAAATATATTAAATATTATTATCATGTTAACTCATTTTTATTAAGAAAATGTCTAATAGCATGTATGATCTCAGACTAACATAATTACAGGAAAAGTACAAGTTTTAGAAATGTGGATGTCTTGATCCGTCGGGGTTAGGATCACTGTTGAGACCCTTCCGTTGTTGTGATGGTTTGAGAAAATTAGCATCTCTGTTCAGCATAGAGAAATGTGGATGTCCTGATCCGTCGGGGCTAGGACCACTGTTGAGACCCTTCCGTTGTTGTGATGGTTTGAGAAAATTAGCATCTCCGTTCAGCATAGAGAAATGTGGATGTCCTGATCCGTCGGGGCTATGACCACTGTTGAGACCCTTCCGTTGTTGTGATGGTTTGAGAAAATTAGCATCTCCGTTCAGCATAGAGAAATGTGGATGTCCTGATCCGTCGGGGCTAGGACCACTGTTGAGACCCTTCCGTTGTTGTGATGGTTTTCGTTCAGCATAGAGAAATGTGGATGTCCTGATCCGTCGGGACTAGGACCACTGTTGAGACCCTTCAGTTGTTGTGATGGTTTGAGAAAATTAGCATCTCCGTTCAGCATAGAGAAAGAAAAAAAATAAATAAGAAAGAAGCCTAAGCATTGAAGTTTTCAGTCATGATAAGAGTGTATAAATGTTGCTTCAACCAAATGAGACAATCCAGTACTTGAAGGAGTATTTTGATTTTACTTGTTCTAAATAAGATTCACTTCTATTTATAGTCTTTCTCATGAGTAACTTTGATTTCTTTCTTTTTTATATACATATATATACGCATTAATTAGTAAATTCTATAATTATTATTCTTTGATAACTAAAATTATCTAATTAGATATCAATTTATAAACTAGATTATAAATTTTATTAATAATAAAAATTACTTTAAAGTTTTTAAAATAATTTTTAATTTAATTTACCAAATACTTTAATATCATTTACATTGTATTAACTAGTTTACCAAATATTTATATTACATGTTCAAGCTCTTAAATAAAGTATTTTATTTAAAAATATTATTATCATTGTGACTAGAATAAATCAAGTGTCATCCGTACACATATAACTTTCATCATTATTTATTTTAATTTTTTATTTAAATATGATATTATATAATTTAGATATATATTTATTTTAAATTTAGAATTTATAAATTTTATTTATTTTATTTTTATTTAATAGAAAATTAAATAATTTATAATTTGTATTTATTTAAGATTTTGAATAATTTAAGGATTTTATTTATTTCATATTTTTATTTATGCAGTATATTAAATAATTTAGAATTTGTATTTGTTTAAAATTTTGAATAATTTAATAATTTTATTTATTTTAAGTTAAGTAAAATATTAAATAATTTAGAAAGTAGATTCTATGTGTATTGTAGATATATTTACTATTGTATCAACAGAATGAGAGAAAAATAAAACAAAAATAAAAAATATATATTTCTCTTATATTAAATGTATTTATTACAATCGAACATAAAGTTTATTTGTTTTTTAAACATTTCTGAAACAAATTATTTATATTTATGACATTCTTGTTTATATGCAGGAATCCATGGTATCGACTAATTGAGATAAATTGTTATTTAAGAAAACAATGTAAAAATATAATTAATAAATAATGAAAAATTAAAGTAAGATTAGTGTGGTAAAAGAATGAATGAATACCAGTATTAATGTGAAGAGACATGATCAAGTCACAAGCGTACTAAACTAACATAATAATACACAAAATCCATTATAAAAAGATAGATATTTAACATTAATATTTAAAAATTCAATTAATAAGTAAAAATGAACTTTAATTAATCAATATCATCAATTTTGTATAGTATCTATGGTGTTAGAATTATTAACGTTAACTTTTGGATACCCACAGTAAGTCAATGTTAAATTATTATTAATTTTTGAATTAAAATAATTTAATATTAATATTTTTTATAAAAACTTTTATTTAGTATTATTATAAAACTTATATCTCAGTTAATATAATTTAATATTAATATTTTTTATTTTAAAATTTATTTAATTTAATATTATTTTTTAATACTAACATTTTTTATTTTAAAATTTATTTTATTTAAAGTTGGTTTGATTCATGCTAATGTTTTATATTTATTGACTTTTTAAAAAGATTTACTATATATTGCATTAGAATGGGCTAAAGCTAACTTTGTTAGCCTCTAATCTTAAAAAGACTTTATTAACATGATTTAACTTTACGTTAACATAAATATTAATTTAATTAAATAATTAAAACAATTTTACAATTATTTAAAAAAAATGATGTCACGTTAAAGTCAGTTTGAACAACACTAATAACATTATAATTTAATCATGAAACTAGTATTTAAAAATTAATTTAATATTTTCTTGAATAATTTTTTTGAATCTATCGCACAAATTTCTCAAGATGGTAAATTATTTTCTTATATTTCAACCGAGGAAAATATCAATTCATACACCCTAAGATAATTAATCATACATATGATATTCACACACAAATGTCACTGGAAATAAAATAATAATAATTAATTTTTGTTTTTTACTCTCAGGACAAGTAGACACATGTATCTTATTTTAGTTGTAGATTGTATTCATATATAAATGAAAGAAAGAGAAATATATAGTAATATTGGTGTGGTTAATCGTTGTAAGCTAAATTGATGAGAATTAATGAGCATAAAATAAAGAATTTTTATTTTTATTTATGGTGACATTTGTGTGTGAATATCATAGGGTATAATAATGAATTGGGTTGAGTGTATAAATTGATTTTTTTTTTTGGTTGAAATATGAGAAATTAATTTAATGATGAAAAAAAATGAGATGATGATTAACAATAATAATAAAGTAAAGAAGATTTGTGATTGTTTAGTGTAATATAAAAGATGATTAAAAATGGTATAGAATGAAGTTTATTTCCAAGTTTATTCATTATGAATTTTTTGTTTTCTAATTATCATCTTTTAATTCTCAGACAAATGTTAAAGTAAAAGTATAAATTAAATTCAATAGATTTTCTAAGAAGAAACAAGCGTCTATTAATATATTGAGTATCCTACTAGTTATAAACATATACTCGTGAGTTGTTTATGTGGATAATAATTTCTTTTTCTGTAATAACAAATGATTGTTGTTATTTGAAGTGTCAATTTAAATGAAATGTCAAATAGCATAGTGATGCATAAAATGAAAGTTTTTTATAAATAAAAAAAATTAAAAAAATGTTAATGTACATCAAACCCAAACCGACACTAAATAAATTTTAAAATAAAAATATTAATATTAACCAAGTTAACACTAAATTATTTTAATTAAAAAAATAATAACAAATTAACATTTTTTTTAATGAAAATTTTCATGTTAGGCATCACTATGCAACTTGACATCTCAGCTAGGCTGACATCTCAAGTAACAACAATCATCTGCCATCACATGAAAAAAGTATTATTAAAAAAAGGA